>Ga0307414_10000387_pt1 | contig 23937 bp, 17 predicted proteins | sample DK1Ometagenome_FD_203804 | JGI IMG/M metagenome (GOLD analysis project Ga0307414, IMG submission 203804) | Maize rhizosphere microbial communities from greenhouse at UC Davis, California, United States - DK15-O-3 | ecosystem: Host-associated > Plants > Roots > Rhizosphere > Soil | place: USA... | reverse complement strand
CAACTACGTCCAGACCGTCCTGACCGCGTCGCGCAGTCTGCAGCAGATCACCAACCAGATTACCATGCTGCAGAACCAGACCCAGATGCTGCTGAACGGGGCTAAGAACCTCACCAGCCTGAACTTCAGCGCGTTGGCCGAGCTCAAGGCCAACCTCGCCCGCACCCAGGCCTTGATCGCCCAGGCCCAGGGCCTGGCCTTCGACGTCGCCACCCTCGACCAGAAGTTCAAGCAGCTTTATCCGACCGGCTATGCCGCCGGCACGACCGGAGCCGTACTGGCCAGCGATGCACAGAGCCGCTGGACCGCCTCCCTGGAGGCGCTGCGCACCACCATGCAGGTGCAGGCCCAGGTCTCCGACCAGATCACCGCCGACCAGGGCACCCTCTCCGACATCAGCGGCCGCAGCGCCTCGGCCATCGGCGTGCTGCAGGCCGTGCAGGCCACCAACGAGTTGCTGGCCCTACAAGCCAAGCAGGGGATGCAGTCCCAGCAGCTGACGCTGGCCCAGGACCGCGCCGCAGCGTCCGAGGCCGCCCGCGGACTGGCCGCCGACGCCCGGGCCCAGGCCGTGCGCTCGCAGTTCGTCGGCACGCCGTCGGCCTATGCACCGCTGCCCGTGAGGGCGTTCTGACCATGCCGGTGAACACCAAGCTCCTCTGGCTGGCGGCGGCGCTGGCTTTGGCGGCCTGCGATCAACGGCCGGCCGCGAGGCCGGGCGCCGAGACACAGCCGCCGGCCCACGTCGCCGTGCCCACGGTCGATGTCGCGCGGCTCGCCGCAGACCGCGCCGCGCTCGATGACGCCCACGCCCGCTGCAAGGCCCGCGCGGCCGACGCCACGCCCGAACTCTGCGCCGCTGCGGCCGAGGCGACACGGCGCCGGTTCTCTAGTTCCGCACGAGCCTATGCGCCGGCTCCGGTCGAACCGTTCCCGTCGGAGCCGCGCTGACCGATGAACAACGTCAACGTCATCGACCAGTTTACCGACACCTTCGCCCGCTACATCGATAGCGGCTTCGGCTTGGTCGGCGGCGACGTCGGCAGCCTGGCGGCGATCCTGATCGCCATCGACATGACCTTGGCGGGGCTGTTCTGGGCGCTCGGCGGCGCGGACGATGTGATCGCCCGCCTGATCAAGAAGGTTCTCTATGTGGGCGCCTTCGCCTTCATCATCTCCAACTTCAACAGCCTAGCGGGAATCATCTTCCGCTCGTTCGCCACCCTGGGCCTGACGGCCTCCGGCGGCAGCATCGGCCAGGCGCAGTTGCTGCAACCGGGACGCCTGGCCACCGTCGGGGTCGAGGCCGGCCGACCGCTCTACGAGGCGATCGGCAAGCTGGCGGGCTTCCCAGACGTCTTCACTAACCTCGACACCATCGCGATCCTGCTCCTGGCCTTCCTGATTGTGGTGCTGAGCTTCTTCATCCTGGCCGTCCAGGTGTTCGTCGCGATTATCGAGTTCAAGCTGACGACCCTGGCCGGCTTCGTCCTCGTGCCTTTCGCGCTCTGGAACAAGACCAGCTTCCTGGCCGAGAAGGTGCTCGGCAATGTCGTCTCCTCCGGCGTGAAGATCCTGGTGCTGGCGGTCATCGTCGGCATCGGCACGGGCCTATTTTCCCAGTTCCAGGCGCCAGCTGGCTCCGAGCCCACCTTCGACCAGGCGCTGGCCCTGATCCTCGCCTCCATCACCTTCCTGGGCCTGGGCATCTTCGGCCCGGGCATCGCTGGCGGTCTGATCTCAGGCGCGCCGCAGCTCGGCGCCGGCGCGGCGGTTGGCGCGACGGCCGCGGCTGCAGGCATGGTGATTGCCGGCGGCGCTGGGGCCCTGGCGGCGGGACGTCTCGCCGGCGCCTTGGGCGGCGGCGGCCTGCGCGCCGCCACCAGCCTCGCTTCCGGCGCCCGCACCGCCTATGCCGCCGGCGCGGCCGGCCAGACTGGAGCCAGGTCCGTGGGCGGCGGTCTGGCCGGCGTGACCCGTGCCGGCGCCCAGAGCGTCGGAGACCGACTGCGCGCGCAGTTCGCACCGGTCGGTGCGGCCGCACGCGGATCCGGCGGCGGCGCGGCGGACCCTGAAGGACCGCCTGCGTGGGCCTCAAAGCTCAGGCGCGACCAGAGCTTCCATCAGGGCGTTTCAGCCGCCACCCACGCCATCCGCTCAGGCGATCACGGCGGCGGCGGCATAACGCCCTCCCTCTACGATCCGGAGACTTGAGCCCATGCGCTTGCGACGATCGTCCGTCAGCTACGGGATCACCCCCGAGCCCGTGACGCCCTATCAGAAGGCCGGCCAGGTCTGGGATGAGCGGCTGGGCTCGGCGCGCGTCCAGGCGCGAAACTGGCGCCTGATGGCCTTCGGCTGCCTGGGCCTGGCCTTCGCCGCCAGCGGCGGCGTCGCCTGGCAAGTGGGTCGCTCGACGGTCACGCCCTATGTGGTCGAGGTCGACCGGACCGGCGAGGTGCGCAGCCTGACGCGAGCGGCCGAGCGCTACGAGCCGACCGACGCCCAGATCGCCTTCCATCTCGCCCGCTTCATCACCGACGTCCGGGCGTTGCCGACAGATCCTATCGTGATCCGCCGCAACTGGCTCGAGGCCTACGACTTCACGACCGATCGCGGGGCCCAGGTCCTCAACCAGTACGCCCGCGAGAACGACCCCTTCGCCAGGGTCGGCAAAACCTCCGTCACGGTGGACGTGGCCAGCATCGTTCGCGCCTCGCCGACCTCGTTCCAGATCCGCTGGACCGAGCAGGCCTATGCGGATGGCGCCCTGGTCGCGACGACGCGCTGGACCGCCATCGCCGCCGTGGTCCTGCAGCCGCCCAGGACCGAGGAACGGCTGCGGAAGAACCCGCTCGGCCTCTACGTCAACAGCGTGAGTTGGAGCCAGGACCTGGCCCAGCCAGCCCCTTCTGTCACGCCTGCAACCGCACAGAGGATCGCCCCATGACCCGCCACGTCCTCTGCCTTCTGTCCACCCTGTCGCTGGCGGCGTGCGCCAGCCATGTCCCGCCGAAGATCGCGCTTGATCCCGCGCCAGCGCTGGCGCGCGTCGCCCCAGAACCGCCAAGGCCAGTGCAAGTGGTGGCGATCCCACAGCCCCTGCCTTTGCCGGGACAATTGAAACCGCTCTCGCCGCCGTCGGCGTCGCCGCCGGTTTCTGATCCGAAGCACCGCGTGCTGGAGGCCGGCGCCGCGGCGCGCGTCCAACCCGCGCGCGACGGCTTCATCAACGCCGTGCAGGTCTGGCCCTTCTCGTCCGGCGCGCTCTACCAGCTCTATGCAAGCCCCGGCCGGGTCACTGACATCGCACTTCAACCCGGCGAGAAGCTCATCTCGGTGTCCGCCGGGGACACCCTGCGCTGGGTGATCGGCGATACGACCAGCGGTGCCGGCGTCGCGAGCCAGGTGCATGTCCTGGTCAAGCCGACGCAGGCCAACCTGAAGACCAACCTCCTGATCTACACCGACCGTCGGCTCTATCAGCTGGAGATGACCGCCGGCCCCAGCGCCTGGATGGCCTCCCTGGCCTGGAGCTATCCGCAGGACGAGCTGACGGCCTTGCGGGCCCAGAACGCTGCCGAGGCTGAGGCCCCGATAGCCAGCGGTGTCCAGCTGGAGCGGCTGCAGTTCCGGTACGCGATCAGCGGCGACAAGCCCGCCTGGCGGCCAGTGAACGCCTTCGACGACGGCGAGAAGGTCTATATCCAATTTCCGACCGGCATCGCCCAGGCCGAACTGCCGCCCCTGTTCGTCGTCGGTGACGAGGGCGAGGCCCAACTCGTCAACTACCGCGTCCGGGCGCCCTACTATATCGTCGATGGTCTGTTCGGCGCCGCGGAACTGCGCCTCGGCGGCAAGCGTCAGACGATCGTCCGTATCGAGCGCGCCGATAGTCGCAAGGCCCGCGGTTTCTTCCGATGACCGCGCCCGCGAAGGAGTCGGCAGAGACGCTTGCGATCCGGGCGAAGCCTCGGCCAGTGACCCGTCTGTCACGCAAGTTAATCGCCGGCCTGCTGGGCGTCTCGGCGGTCGCGGTCATGGCGGGGACCCTCTGGGCGCTTCGGCCGATCGAAAGGAAGTCCTCGCCAGATGAGCTTTACCCGACTGAACATCGTGCGGTCGCCGAGGGCATCAGCCGCTTGCCGCGCGACTACTCCGGTGTGGCGAGCGCCGCTGGCGCGCCAAAGCTCGGTCCAGCGTTGCCGGGTGATCTCGGCCTGCCAATTGTCGCGGCCCAGGCAGACGGCCGCATGGACGCGAGCGCCACGCCGCCCATGGGACCGTCCGCCCCGGACGCGACTATTGCCGCCGACCAAGCGCGCGAACAACGGCGGAAGACGGCGCAGGACGCCATCGCGTCGGGGTTGTTTTCGCTCTCGGACCGCGGCCGTTCCGCGCCGGCCATTGATAGCGAGGCGGGTGGCGTTCGGGACTCGCTCGCCATTCCGGCGACAGCCGAGGCGCCGAGTCGAATTAGTGCGCCATCTCGCCATGAGGCCTTCGCGAACGCTGCAGGCGACCAGAAGGCGGTGTCAGGTCATCGGCTGCAGCCGGCCCCGCCCTATTCGGTTCTTGCCGGCACGGTGATCTCAGCCGCGTTGATCACCGGCCTGAATTCTGATCTCCCCGGTCAGGTGATCGCGACGGTGACGGCGCCCGTCTACGACACGTTGACCGGTGGAATCCTCCTCGTGCCCCAGGGCTCGCGCCTGCTCGGAACCTATGACAGCCAGACGGCCTTCGGCGACAGCCGCGCCCTGGTGGTCTGGACCCGGTTGATCCTGCCCAACGGTCGGTCAATTGTCCTCGACCGACTCACTGGCGTCGACGCACAGGGCTTCGCGGGAGTGGCGGACAGCGTTGATCGCCATTGGCGTTCCCTTGTCGGTGGCGCAGCCGTGTCGAGCCTCTTGAGCGTCGGTGCCGAGCTTGCCTCGCCGCAAACCGATGGGAGCGGAGGGCAGATCGTCATCGCGGCGCGCAATGGCGTGCAGGACACGGTCAACCAGGTCGGCCTGGAGCTGATGCGGCGCAATCTCGACATCAAGCCGACCATTAAGGTTCGGCCGGGCTTCCCGCTTCGGGTCCTGGTGAGCCGAGATTTGGTGCTGGAGCCCTATCCGGCGCCTTGATCGCGCATCTCAGTCGCCGCCATCTGGATCATATGTTCTAGAGGCGGCGAACCCCCGCCACGTCTGACCGTCAACCAGGTGGTCATGACCGTATTCGGGTCGCTCACGGAGTGGAACGAAATGCCATCCAAGCTCGGGACTAGCGATCGGGCCAGAAGTGCGACGCCTGAGCCAGTGGCGATGAGGCCAGCCAAAACCCTGGGACAAGTGAAGGTTTGATCTGAGCGCAGCGTCAGGCCACGCTCCTTCAGCAACATCTCGGCTTGCTGTGCATATCCTGGCAGGGCCTGAGGACTCGGCAGGATCCAGCGTTGGACCGCAAACGCCTTCCACCAGGCGATCCTGGGATTGACCGTCAGGTCGCTTGGAGCGGCGACGACGAGGTCCTCCGTCCACGCAGGCTTAGACTCAGGCCCCCCGATAGGACCTATGTTCGGACCCAGGATTGCGTCCAAGCTGCCGGCCAACAGGGAGCCGACAAGGGTCGCAGACGCACTCTCGGTCAGAACGAGATCGATCCTGGGCTCGGCGTCTCGACACAGCCGCATCAAGCGGCTGAAAACTGGGCCGCCGACCCACTCCGCCAAACCAAGGCGTATGGGCTGGCCACCGCTGGCGAATGCGCGGACGGCACGCACGGAGCCATCAACGTCGTTCAAAATCCGTCGCGCATCGGCCTGAAATTGTTCGCCCGCCTTTGTTAGCGAGGTCGCCCGTCGCGTACGTTCGAACAAGCGCACCTTCAGGTCCGACTCAAGATCTTGGATTTGGCGGCTCAAGGGTGACTGTTCGATTCCCAGGCGTGTGGCGGCGCGCGCGAAATGAAGCTCCTCCGCAACGGCCAGGAAGTAGCGAAGATGGCGGAGTTCCAAATGAACCTCTTGATGGCGTGACTGTCCTGACCCCCCAGATCAATTCTCAACCACTACTAGCGATTTGCGGATCGTCGAATGTTGTCAGCTCCACAAGTTACGGCCCAAAGAACTGAGGACGTTTGCCATCGAGCAGACGCCCCCACTTCCCCGTGCGCGTACCAGATCGCTGCTACACGCGGCACGCATTCGGCCGAGGCACAAACGGCCCCATTGCCGAAGAGGAACCACGCGTCGCACCAAGTGCATCTCGCCCACACGCAGTTGATCGAGAAGGCAGATTAATGCGATATTTATCGAGACCACAACCCTGACTTGCCAGATTGGGCGCGCATCCTTCGCGGATTTGGCTGAAGGGTGGTGTCATCGACGAGGACGCCGCGCCCGAGATCGATTGAAATCGGCGAACAGATTGCCCCTGCTGAAAGTTACAAAATGCGTCATATGCATTGAACCACCCGATCAATGCATTTGCTGGCCGGTCGTCGCGCGGTTAGTCGTACCCACTTCAACGGTGGGGAACATCACCGAGAGGGGGGTACTCCGCTAGAGCTAAGCCGGTGCGCATTGCGGATCACTCTAAGCTCTCGCTCAGGCCAATACTCTTCTTCTCCGGATGAATGTTCCGCCCGCAAATGACAGGGGAGGGACTGCAGTGATCCGCACGACGAGGACCTTACATCGCCGATTTTCGACCTGCTTGATGAGCGCAGCCGCGGTTTCTGCGTTGATGGCCCCGCTGGCCGCTCATGCACAGCCGACCCCACAACCTTCCGATACGGCGGGTGAGGCGACCCAGGAACTGACGGAAGTCGTTGTGACCGGGAGCCGGCTGCAGAGCGGCTTCACGGCGCCAACGCCGGTCACAGTGGCCTCGGCCGAACAGCTCCGGGAAGCGGCGCCAACCAACATTGCCGACGGTCTGAACCAGTTACCGGTCTTCAATGGCAGCCTCAAGACGTCCAATCCTGGCACCACGCCTGGGACGGGCAATAGCGGTCAGAATCTCCTCAGCCTTCGGGGCCTCGGTGCGAACCGCAACCTTGTGCTGCTGAACGGGAATCGGTTCGTCGCGACGAACTACACAGGCTCGGTCGACGTCAACGTCATACCGCAAGCACTGGTGAAGCGCGTGGAAGTCGTGACCGGCGGCGCGTCGGCGGCCTACGGTTCGGACGCGGTGTCCGGCGTCATCAACTTCGTGCTGGATGAAGAATTCGAGGGGATCCGAGGGACTGTCCAGGGTGGGGTATCGACGCGCGGCGATCTTCCGTCATTCGGCGCATCGGTGGCTGGCGGCAAGTCCTTCGCGGGCGACAGGCTACATGTTCTAGGGGCTTTCGAATACTTCCAGGAGGACGGCATCCGGGCGGATAAGTCGACCGGTCGAAAGTGGTACGACCAAGCGGCGGGGCAATATCCAGTCCCGGGCCAGCCGACGGGCGTCACTGTCGTGCCGGACATCAGGAGTTCGCGGGGATCCTACGGAGGGCTCATCACCTCGGGCCCGCTGCGCGGGACCACGTTCCTGCCGGGGGGCGAGCTGGGTGTCTTCGACTTCGGCAGCTTCACCAGCACCTCGTTCCAGAGCGGCGGCGACGGGCCGCGCATCAATCTCGGCTTCGCGCCCGACCAGTCCCGCTACAACGGGTTCGTTCGGCTTCAGTTCGAAGCGTCGGATGCCGTTCAAACCTATGTCGAAGGCACCTACGCCCACGCCCACACCAAGCTGGGCGCCTTCGCCAACCAGCATGTCGGCAGCGCCAACCAGTTCACCATCTTCCGCGACAACGCATTTCTGCCGGTCGCGCTCGCGACCCGCATGGATGCTAATCGCCTGGCGTCGGTCGTCGTCGGGCGATTTGAGAGCGACTTCCCGCTCGTAGAGATCGAGAATTTCACGAACGTCTACCGCGTCGCGGGCGGCTTCCGGGCCGATCTCGGAGGCAATTGGAAGCTCGATGGCTCCCTCGCCTATGGCCGCACGGACCTGGAGCTCCGCGAGAACAACCTGACCGTCAACCGCAACCTCTATGCGGCGCTGGACTCCGTGAGGGACGCCTCCGGCAACATCGTATGCCGCTCCACCCTCTCTGGGCTCGACGCGGGCTGCGTGCCCCTCAACATCTTCGGCGTCGGATCGCCGAGCTCTGCAGCGATCGACTACGTTATCGCCGATGGTGTGGCGAAGCTGAAGCTTCAGCAGGTCGTCGCCGGGATCAACATCGCAGGCGACCTCGGCGACACGTTCTCGCTCGGCGCCGGCCCGATTTCGGTCGCGGCAGGGGCCGAATATCGCAAGGAAAAGGCGAACCAGACGACCGACGCAATCTCACGGGCAATCACCTCCACGACCGGCTTACGCGGGGCGCCGGCCTCCCAAAACAATCGGCCGGGCGGCTTCAACCTATACAATCCCCTGCCGTTCAACGGCAGCTACAACATCAAGGAGGCCTACCTTGAAGTCGGCCTCCCGGTGCTGAAGGACAGCCCCCTCGGGAAGGCGCTGAATGTAAACGGCGCGGTGCGTTATGAGGACTACAGCGCGTCCGGCGGGGTCACGACCTGGAAGGTCGGGGGCGACTATGAGCCGATCGAAGGCCTCCGGCTGCGGGTGACCCGTTCGCGGGATATCCGCGGTCCAAGCCTTGTTGAGCTCTATGATCCTGGCCGCCAGGCCACCTTGAATTCCGTCTACCAGGGCCAAACCCTGCAGACCCGGTTCTTCACCTCGGGCAATCCCAACCTGCTTCCGGAACGCGCGGACACCCTGACCTTCGGGGCCGTTATCCGCCCCGCCTTTCTACCGGGCTTCCAGTTCTCGGCCGACCGCTACGAGATCGAGATCAAGGACGCGATCGACTTCCTGCTGCCGCAGCAGGAAATCGACTTGTGCGCCGCCGGCAACCAGTCGTTCTGCAGCCTCATCACCCGCAACCCGGACAATACGTTGACGGTGATCGGGCCCAATCTGAACCTTTCCGTATTGAAGGCCGCGGGGATTGATTTCGAGGCGGTCTATTCGCGGCCGGTCGGCGAGGGCACCCTGACCCTGCGAGGGCTCGCCAACCACCGGACCTCCTTTTACGTGACGCCCCTAGGGTCTGCGCCAATCCACTCACTGGGTGAGCCCTCGACGCCGAAGTGGTCGGCCAACTTCCAGGTCCGCTACGAGACAGAGCGGTGGGCCCTCTTCCTGCAGGAGCGCTTTATCTCCCGGTCGAAGTTCAACGCCGACCGTGTCGAAGGCGTAGACACAAACCTCAACCATGCCGAAGCAGTCTGGTATACTGACGCCACCTTCACCTACAATTTCGACGTGTTCGGACAGCAGCAGCAGGCCTTCTTCTCGGTCAGCAACCTGTTTGATCGGGACCCGCCGGTCGCCACGTCGGACCCATCGAGTTTCTCGGTTCCCACCAGTTCGGCCTACGACCCCCGAGGCCGCTACTTCAACGCCGGCCTGCGCTTCCGGTACTGACGCGAGAGTGCGGGCCGCTGCGATTGCGGCCCGCGCATGCCGGATTTTACGGCGCGGCGTCGCTCAACAAGACTCTGCGCCGCGACCCGTGGCCGTCGTGGGCCGGCTGCTCGTATGGGGAGAGGCCAGGGTCAGTCGTTTGACCTCCACCTCCTTCGACGCTCGGCCTTATGGTCGCTTAGGGCCAGCAAGCCGTCTGCGCGCGAAGGGCCGCGTTCTGCATGCGGCGGCTAGCCCGTGCGGTTCAAGCGCCTGCCCCGTGTCGCATCACGCAGAACGTCACGCATGGCGATGCTTGAATTGATGCGGGCGACACCGGGGAGCCGGGACAGAACCTCTTTGTGGATCTGCTCATAGGCCGACGTGCTGTCGGCAGAGGTCCGCAGGATGTAGTCAGAATCGCCCGTCATCAGGAAGCAGTCCTCGATCTCGGGATGCTGGCGTACCGCCGCCTCAAAGCGCTGCATGTAGTCTTCGCTTTGCCGCTCGAGCGTGATCCGCACGAACGCCACCACGCGCTCCTCCTGGCGTTCGGCGATGATGGCGGTATAGCCTCGGATGACGCCCTGGTGCTCCAGAGCGCGCAGCCGCCGCAGGCAGGACGATGGAGACAAACCCACGTCCGTGGCCAGCTCACTGTTGGCGCGGCGACCGTTCAAACGCAGCAGGCGAAGAAGTTTGCGATCGATCTCATCGAGCGTCGTGGTCATCTGTTGCAAGGCTCCGGCCGATCATTGCGAGTCTTACTCGATATTCCTCGATTATGAGCCAAGTCGGCCGAACCTTCGATCATGCTTTCGATAGCCTGGTAGCAGGTCGGACCTAGGGATAGCGGGCGCGGCGATGTCGTTTGAAAGGGTTGGATTTCGGACATCCGGCGCCGGGCTTGAGATCGACCTGGACGCCGTGGCGGATAACTATCGCTTTCTGCAGACCGCCGTCGCGCCGGCGGCCATCGCCGGTGTCGTCAAGGCGGACGCCTATGGTCTGGGCGCCACTGAGGTGAGCGGCGCCCTTGTCCGTGCCGGATGCCGACACCTGTTCGTCGCCAATCTGGATGAGGCGCTCGCCTTACTGCCGAGCACGCCTCCGGCCGTCGCGATCTATGTCCTGAATGGACTGGCGCCAGGCTCAGAAGGTTGTGCCGCGGATGCGGGCCTGATCCCCGTTCTGAATACGCACCGCCAGGTGGAGGCTTGGCGACACCTCTCGACGCATCGGCGAGAACCGCTGTCGGCGATCCTTCACGTCGATTCCGGGATGTCCCGCCTGGGGCTATCCGAACACCACATCGCGGCTTTGGCCCGCGAGCCTCGACTCTTCCAGGACCTGGACGTGCGCTACTTGATGACCCACCTGGCGTGCGCCGATGAGCCGGACGCAGCGTCCAACGCCGCACAGCTGGTGGCCTTTAGGCGACGGGTTGAGGCTTTGCCACCCCGCCCTTTGAGCATCGCCAACTCCGCGGCCGCGCTCTCGGGCTTCGCCCGCCCGGACGATCTAGTGCGCGTCGGCCTGGCGCTCTATGGCGGCGCGCCGCTTACGGGGCGCGGCAATCCCATGCGACCGGTCGCCCATCTCACGGTCCGCGTCCTGCAAGTGCGGGGCGTGCCGGAAGGGATCGGCGTCGGCTATGGCCTCACCCATGTAATGGCGAAGGCTGGCCGCATCGCCACGATCGAAGCCGGCTATGCGGACGGCTGGCCCCGCGCCTTGGGAAATCGTGGCGGCGTCTATTGGGGGGATCGCCGCCTTCCGATCATTGGACAAGTCTCGATGGACAGCATGACGGTGGACATCTCCGAATTGCCCGTCGGCGCGCTCATCGAAGGCGACTCCGTGGAACTGATCGGACCCCATCAATCCCTCGAAGCCGTAGCGCAAGACGCAGGCACCATCTCCTATGAGATCCTTACCCGCCTCGGACGCCGCTTCGCCCGCCTTTACGCGGCGCGCGGGACCACCCGTTCAGGATCCGAAACATGAAGGTCGCCGTACTCGGCGCGGGCGTGATTGGCGTCACGACCGCTTACTATCTCGCCAAGGCGGGGCACGAGGTGCAGGTGATCGAGCGGCAAGGCGATGTCGCGCTCGAGACCAGCTTCGCCAACGCCGGCGAGATCTCCCCCGGCTACGCCTCCCCCTGGGCGGCCCCGGACGTGCCGCGGAAGGCGCTCAGTTGGCTGCTCATGGAGCATGCGCCCCTGATCCTCCGGCCCAAGCTGAACAGGGCCATGCTCGCTTGGCTGCTTGCCACGGCGCGTAACTGCACGGCGGACCGGTATGCAATGAACAAGCAGCGCATGGTGCGGCTCGCCGAATACAGCCGCGACCAGCTCGCCGCGCTGCGGAGCGAGAGCGCGATCAGCTATGATCAACGGATGCAAGGCACGTTGCAGCTGTTCCGGAAGCCAGCGCAGTTGGACGGTGTCGCGAAGGATGTCGAGGTGCTGCAGGCAAGTGGGGTCGCCTTCGAGGTCTTGGACGCCCAAGGGTGTATAGCGGCCGAGCCCGGCTTGGCCCACGCACGTCAGACCTTCGTCGGCGGATTGCGCCTTCCGGGCGATGAAACCGGTGACTGCTTCAAGTTCACCAATCAGCTGGCCGGGCTCGCGCGGGCCGAGGGCGTGCGCTTCAACTTCGATACCCGGGTGCGCGAGCTCGAGCGCGGCGGCGACCGCATCGTCTTGGCAAGGACCGATCGAGGCGATGTCAAAGCCGACGCCTTCGTGGTCGCACTGGGAAGCTTCTCGCCGGCCCTGTTGAGGCCTCTAGGCGTCTACGCACCGGTTTACCCGGTGAAAGGCTATTCCATCAGCGTGCCGATCATCGCCCCTGAACGCGCACCGGAATCCACCCTGCTCGACGAGACCTACAAGATCGCAATCACGCGGCTCGGGGATCGGATCCGCGTGGGCGGGATGGCTGAGATCTCCGGATTCGACCGGAAGCTCGAACCACGCCGCCAGCGCACTCTCCAGCACTCTCTGGATAGTCTCTTTCCCGGTGCGGGAGATCTGTCACGTGGGACCTTCTGGGCCGGCTTGCGCCCAATGACGCCCGACGGAACGCCCCTGGTCGGCGGCACGGCGTTGGCCAACCTCTTCCTGAACACCGGACACGGCACGCTCGGCTGGACCATGGCCTGTGGTTCTGGGCGACTGTTGAGCGACCTCATCTCCGGCGCCGCGCCGGAGATCGAATGGTCCGACCTGGCGATCGGCCGCTACCTCCGGTAAGGCGGCCGAGGCCAGCGGGGACGCCGGCCTAGGGACCGCCCTAGTGGCCCGCGAGTCGAAGCACAGCCTCGTGCGGGCGGAGGTTGGCGCGCCCATGTTTGAGCGCTGCGAAGGCCTGATCGGCGGCCTCCAGGGTCGTCGCGATCTCGTCGTTGCCGTGGGCGGCGGAGAGGAACATGTTGTGGTAGGGGCTGAAGAGGACCCCACGCCTGACGCACTCGCTGGCCCAGCCGTAACCCAGGCGGAAATCGGGATCATCCTCAAAGAGGATTTGCGGCATCGACACCGGCCCGGTCTGGCGCAGCGCAAAGCCGTGGGTCGCGGCCAACTCGTCCAGCCCATTGCGCAGTTGTGCGCCGGCCGCCTCAATCCGCTCCAGGTAATCGGTCTCGCGGATCTGGCGCAGAGTCTCGATGGCCGCTGCCATCGGGGTCGCCGAAAACCAGAAGGAACCGGTGACGAATATGGCCTTGGCGGCCCCACGAACGGCCTCGGACCCGAGCAAGGCGGAGATCGGATAGCCGTTGGCGAAGCACTTCCCCCAGGTGCTGAGATCAGGCTGGACCCCAATCCGCGACCAGCTGCAGTCTCGGGCAACACGGAAGCCCGCGCGGACGTCGTCGACGATCAGCAGTGCGCCGGTCTCGTCACATAGCCTGCGCGCGGTCGCCGCGTATTCGAGATTGGGGCCATATTGGTCGGCGAAAACCTCATGACGGAAGGGCGTGGCGAAGATTCCTGCGACATCGCCATGATGGGCGGCGAAGGCGTCCTGAAGGCTCTGAGCGTCGTCGTATTGATAGTAGACAATATGCGCCCGGTCCTCGGACAGCACGCCGGTCGGAAGCGGCGTGCACCAGGGTGCGGCGCCATGATAGGCGCCCACTGCACACAGGATCTTCGGGCGGCCGGTGTGCGCCCGCGCGGCGACCATCGCCATGGACGTCGCGTCCGTTCCGTTTTTGCAAAACATCGCCCAGTCGGCATGGCTGATCATGCCCACGAAATCCTCGGCAAGCTGCACCATGATCTCGGACGGGCCGGTCATAGTGTCGCCGTTGCGCTGCTGTGCGGCCGCAGCGGTCTCGACCGGTTCAAAGCCGTATCCGAGGAGGTTCGGGCCGAACGCGCACATGAAGTCGACATAGCGATTTTCATCGACATCCCAGAGGTGCGCGCCCTTCGCGCGGCGATAGAACTGCGGATATTCGGCGGGCAGCAAGCCGGTCGATTCGTGGCCATACATGCCGCCCGGAATCACCCTCTCGGCCCGCGCTCGAAGTTCCTGTTGCCGTTCGTTCAACCACGCCATCGCGAGCGTCTCCATTGCTTGACGAGTCCCGCCCCATTGGCGGACCACCCATTCACTCGCGCGGCCCTGCTTGCGGGCCTGTGTGAGCGGTTCAATTGCCGATATTTATCGGCAAAATATGTTCATAACCAACGATTGAATTGAAAGCTATCGCGTCAGCGCCTCGTGCAATGGGTTGGAGGTCCGCCTGCACGCGGCGTCTCCGCAGTGGTCGAGGATGACCACTGCGGTGGCCGGCCGAGCTAGGCCTAGAAACGATAGTTGAGCTCGACGCCGTAGGAACGTGGCGTGCCCATGACGCCCTGAACGACGCCGAACGGCGATGTCAGGTCAAACTTGTCGATGAAATAGTCCTGGCCGCCAAGATTGCGGATGTAGCCGGCCACTTCCCAGCCGCCTTCCTCCAGACCGTAGGCGACGCGGACGTTGGCCAGCCAGTAGCCATCCTGGGTGGCGTAGGGTCCGTTGGAGACATCGAAATATACAAAGCTCTTGTAGTTGGCGTTCGCCTGGACTTCGAGCACGCCTGGACCAAGATCGTGCTTCCAATCCGCCACGAGGCTCGCCGACACCCGCGGCGCGAGCGGCAGACGGTTCCCCGAATAGTCCGGCGCCGCCGGATCCCGATCGGCGACGAACTCCTTCAGCGTCGCCCGAACGAGGCCGAGTTGTGCGGAGAGCGTAAGGTCGGGGATCGGGATGAGCGTGACCTCCGCGTCAATGCCCTTGGTGACCGCCTTCTCCGCATTGTCGAGGACGTTGACCGGGAAGCCGCCGGTCGCCACCGGCGGCACGAGCACGAACACCTGCATGTCCCGGTAGTCGTTGTAGAAGGCGGAGACGTTGAAGATCAGGCGCCGGTCGAAGAAGGTGCTCTTCAGGCCCGCCTCGTACGCGGTCACCTTTTCGGGCGCCACCGGCGTCAATTGCCTTTGCGCTTCGCTGGGCGTCGAACTCAGGAAACCCCCATTGAACCCCCCGCTCTTGAAACCCGTCGCGACACTTGCATAGGCAAGCACGTCCGTGGCCAGGTTGTAGTTTGCGCCGAGCCGCCAGGAAGCGGCAGAGTCCTTACGGCTCTGGTCGGTGGCGAGGATCGGGATGACCGGTCCGAAGTTTCCCTCTCCCCCGCTTTGGTAGCGTTGTGAACTCTGCGTCTCGAAAGTCTTGCGCTCGCTGGTGTACCTGGCCCCGGCGATGAGCTTCAGCCGGTCGGTGATCTCGTACTCGCCCTGACCGAACAGGGCGCCGCTCTCCGTCGTCTGCCGATTGAAGCCGAGGCCGATCGTGGCGAGATCGTCGCCCAGACCCGGGAAGCCGAAGGCGCTGTCGATGCCGAGCAGGACTTCGATGGATTGATCCTGTTTGATGATTTCGTGGAGGTAGTATGCGCCGGCCACCCAGCTGTAGCGGTTGGCGGTCTGCGCGATCCGCAGCTCCTGCGAGAAAGCCACCGACTTGGCGCCAAAGGTGATCTCCAATAGCCGGTTCGGGGACGCGTCAGAGTCCTCAGGGTGTCTCTTCTTGTTTCGATTGAAAGCGGTGATCGCGACAAGGTCGAAATCGCCCACGCGGTCATCGATCCGAAGGTTCGTTCCGAAATCCTTGACCCGCAGATGTTCGGTTCGGTTAGCCGCGACATCGGTGAACTTCGTTGGTGTGCCGAAGCCGAAGAGGTCAACGCACTGTCCAGCTGCTGTCGCGGCCGGCGTGCAGAGATCTCCATTGCCGTCGAGCGCGCCGAAGTGGCGGTATTGGGTGGGACGGTTGTCGACATAGCCGCCATTGACGCCGAGGCGGATCTTCAGCGTGTCCGTCGGCCTCCAGAGGAGTTGGCCCCGCAGGCCGACGGCGTTCTGGCCGTTCTCGTCCTTCCCCGTCAGCAGGTTGTGCGCCCAGCCGTCGGAGCGCGTCCAGGTCGCCGCGAGACGGCCACTGAGGTCCGGGGCGATCGGGCCGCTCACCGCGCCTTCGAGATTGAAGGTGTTGAAGGAGCCGTACTCGGCGTGGGCGCGCGCGGCAAAGCTATCGGTGGGCTGAGCGCTCACCAGGTTGATGGCGCCGCCACTCGTGTTGCGGCCGTATAGCGTGCCTTGAGGGCCTTTAAGCACTTCCACCCGCTCAAGATCGAAGGTCTGGAACGTCTGCGTCGAGGGCGAACTCAGATAAACTTCGTCGAGGTAGACGCCGTTCGGTCCGGCGTTGTTGGTGTTGTAATCGTTCAGGCCGATCCCGCGGATGGTGATGATCGGCTGGTTCCCAGCGCCGGCCGGAAGCGCGATCGAGACATTCGGCGTGAACTGGGCGATGTCAGCCGTGGACTTGACGCCGAGATCCCGCAGCTTCTCGGCTGAGAAGGCCTGGATGGTGATGGGGACGTCCTGAATGTTCTCAGATCGCCGTTGGGCCGTCACGACGAGCTCGTCCAGCTGAACGGACGATGGCGTCTGTGCAGCGCTCTGGGCTGCTCCGCCGGCGGCGAGCAGCGCTCCCGCCGAGACCGCGCTCAGCCACCTGCCGCGCGCGCCTCCCTCTCTTCTCGACCTCATCCGACCTACCCCTTCCAAACCGACGGTCATGCGTTGAGGGAGAACCTGACGGTCGCCCTCGCGAAGCCGAAGCATCGGACGGGCCTCGCCCCCACGCAAGGACATTAGTCGATAATTATCGAGAAGTCGGCGCTGGTGACTGTCTCTTAGGCGCCGGCCTCTCGGTCTCATCTCTATCGATCGTCCCGACGTCGGGTGGCGGCAGGTCTCGGGGGCCGGGCAGTTGAGCTCGTTTTGGATATTCAACGGCTTTCGTCGCCGCTAGGTTGGAATCATGGTGCAAATCAAGGCGAAGGGGGCGGAGCCCTCATCCACGAAACGGAACGTGCGACCCCGGACGCCATCGCGCGGCGCGTCGGTGATCCGCTACGCCGCCCTCGTCGACGCCGTCGAGGCGTTGCTCCAGGACGAGAGCCCGGAGGACGTCGGGCTCTACCAGATCGCTCAGCGCGCCGGCGTTCCCCCCGCCTCCGTCTATCATTTCTTTCCCACCAAGGAGGCGGCCTTCCTTGCGCTGGCGCAGCGCTACCTTGAGGGTTTCGCGCGGCTGACCTGCGAACCGATCCCGGCCGAAAACCTCACCAGCTGGATGGCGCTCACCGCGTGGGACCTGCGGTTGGGGGTGACATTCTACAATACTCATCCGCCGGCCTCGAAACTCTTCCTGGGCGGGTTCGGAGGGCTGGAGACGCGTCAGGCTGATCGGGAATATGTCGAGGCGGCTGCGCGGAACGCGCACCAAAGACTAGGTCGCCTCTTCCACGTGCCCTTCCTTCGAGATCCCCAGAAGAAGTTTCACATCAACATCCAGATCGTCGATGCGGTGCTGTCGATGTCCTATGTGAGCCACGGTAAGGTCACAGATGACTATCGCGATGAGGCGCTATCAGTCAGCATCGCCTACTGCAGAACGTTTCTGCCCGAACGCCTCGAGCTACGGACCGAAGTCCAGGAGGCGATCGATGGGGGCGAAGCGATGATCTCCATTCCTGATCTGGCAGACGCCTAAACCGATCGCGGTGAGGCAGCCGAGACGCCGCAGGCGGGCGCTGCCGCCTTGGGCATGTCACGCTGTGGATCAGCTACGAAGTCAAAGGGACGGCGCGGCCTTGAACGTCTGGACCGCTAGGCCTGCATGTCGCGCCTTCAGCTGCAGCGCCAGGGCGCGGGAGTAGAATCGCGACTGGGCGAGATTCCCGCCATGGAACCACAGCCCCGGCTGTGGCGTCGGCTTCCACATGTTGCGGAGCTCGCCTTCCCAGGGACCTGGATCACCCGTTGTCCCAGACCCATAGCCCCAGACCTTGCCGACCATCGCGGCCACCTCCGGGGAGATGAGCTCAGCGACCCACTGGTCCATGGAACCGAAGCCGGTGGCGCAGATCACGGCGTCGGCGACAACCTTGGAACCCTCGGTCAGGACGACGCCCTCACCGTCGAAGCGGTCGATTCCCACGCGGGACCGCAGTCGGATCGTACCGTCGGCGACGAGTTCCGACGCGCCCACGTCGATATAGTAGCCGGACGCGCGCCGAAGGTATTTCAGCGGCATGCCCGTGCCGTCCTCGCCGAAGTCGTGCATGAATCCGGCCGCCTCGAGCCTCGCATAGAATGTCGCGTCGCGTTGGGCGATCGCTTCATGGAGCGGGCGATAGACCTCCGGCTGTAGGCGCAACGGCATTGAGGCCACCAGCAAGTCGGCCACCTCGGTGGTGATCCCCGCGGCCAGCGCATCCTCCGAATAGGCCGGTGCCAGCATCAGCTCCATGACGGTCTGTGACCGGACCACATGGGTGGAACTGCGCTGGATCATCGTCACTTCGGCGCCGTGCCCCACCAGGTCCGCGCAGATGTCGTGCGCAGAATTGTTGGACCCGATCACCGCCACCCGCTGTCCCTTGAAGGGCTCCCCGCTCCGGTAGGCGCTGGAGTGTAGGATCGGGCCGGGAAATTCGGCCTCGCCGGCAAACTGCGGCCGATGGGGCTTGCCCGCATTGCCCGTCGCAAGCACCAGATGGGACGGCTTGACCGTGATGGTCTCCTCGCCGCGGCGCAGCTCGACCGCCCATGCGCCCGCCGCAGGATCGAAACGGGCTGCGACGCACTCGGTGGAACACCAGACGACGAGTTCCATCGTCCTGGCGTAGCCTTCCAGCCAGTCACCGATCTTGTCCTTCGGCGTGTAGACCGGCCAGGTGTCAGGGAACGGCATATACGGCAGGTGGTCGTACCAGACGGGATCGTGGAGGGAGAGGGAACTGTAGCGGGAGCGCCACTGGTCCCCAACCTGTGGCCACCGATCCACGATGAGCGTGGGCACGCCGAGCTGCCGCAACCGGGCTCCCAGAGCGAGCCCGCCCTGACCGGCGCCCACGATGAGGACGTAAGGCTGGGTCTGGCGGCCCAGCTCCGAGGCCTCGATTTCCAGGCGCCGCCGCCAGTTGAGGTCCGGACGGGATGGATCGGCGGCGACGCCCTTCGGTCGGTTCCGCCCTCGAGGCTCCTCGAAACCCCTGAGTTCCTCAAGACAGGTGAGGAGAGTCCAGCACTTGCCGTCCCTGAGCCTGAGGTGTCCCCGGCCCCGACCAGCATCGGTCTCGAACTGGATCACCGCGTCTTGGTCCGTCGCCGGCGTGTCCGGTGCTCGAGACCATTTGCTGGCGCGGCCGATCGCAGGAGACGCCTTCAGCAGTGTGTGTATTTGACCCCTGCCCTCCAGGGTCTGGATGTCCCAGGTGAAGGCTACGATGTCGCGCCAGAAGGCGTCCTCGACAAAGAGGCCGCTTGCCGCATCGACGTCATCCGCGGCAAGCGCGGACTCAAACGCCGATAACCACCGATCAACGCCGGAAATCGAACCGCCATCGGCCATTTCGCGCTCCTCCCACCCGTTCCGAATCGTCGCATCGCGTCGGCGCTGCAAGCGGCCCGTCTAGGGGCACCTCCGCCTACAGAGCGACCAATAGTCGATAAATAACGATCATGTAGGGTCGCCGGCAAGGTTTTGTTGCTGAAATAAGGACCATTCGGCCCAACTTGCCCTCGCGTTGATCAGATAAATATCGCACATTTCGTCCAGCAGCGTAGCTCGGCATCCATCGGTATTGGCGGGCGCCGGGAAGAGCCGGGCCGCCAAATACGACTGACGCCAAACCCCTCCGGCAGCTGGAGCCCATGAGCCCAAATCTACTCATTGAAGACACCTCCCGCAGGCACCAGTCGCTCGGCGTGGTCTCCGCCACCATGCTGATCGGTACAGCTTCAATGCTGGTCATGGGCGTACAACCCATCTTGCTTGGGGGACTTGTCGACGCGGCGCGCATCAGCGAGGCCGGCGTAGGCCAGGCCGCCATGATTGAGATCTTCGCTCTGGCGGTGGGCGCGACTGCAGGACCTTTCCTGATGAACCGCGGCGATATGCGGGCGAATGTCGCTGCAGCGTCGCTGCTCCTTGTGCTGGTCAATCTCCTGATCCACTGGGCCTCTGGGCCGGCAGTGCTGCTGCAACGCGGGCTGGCCGGTCTTTTGGAGGGGCTGTTGCTGGGCGCCGTAAGCGCCATTTTCACCCACAATGATCGGCCCGAAAGGATGAGCGGCCTACTGCTAGGGCTCTCGACGATCCCCCAGGTGATCGCGGCCTATCTCCTGCCCATCGTGGTCATCCCGAGATTTGGCGTCGACGCTGGATTTGCGATCCTTGCGGGCGCGGCGATGTTGTCGTGCCTCGCCGCGCCAGCGATCGTCGTCCGGGTGCCGCGGCAACGGGGCGGGCATGGCGACCAAATTGCCGTTCCTAAAGCTCTTCTCGCCATCGCCGCGGCCGCCTTCCTGCAGAACGCCGGGATCGGCGCTGCGTGGAGCTACATGGAACGGCTGGCGACACAGCACCACTTCGAGGCCTCCGTGGTGGGCGCCGCCATCGCCGGCAGCTTGGCGTTCCAGGTCGGCGGCGCCCTCCTAGCATCCTGGCTCGGCTGGCGACTTCCATCCCGTCTGGTCCTGATCCTGGGCGCGCTGCTCGAAGCGGGCCTGGTTGTGGGCCTAGTCCAGGCCGATCATGCCGCGACCTTCATCGCATCGGCTTGGGGATTTGGCTTGTTCTGGCTGGCCCTTCAGCCCTTTCTGGTGACGGCGGTCATCACTTTAGAGCCCAGCCGAACGGCCGCCATGTTGTTGGCGCCGCTCGCCCTCGTGGGGTTCAGCGCCGGTCCGCTGGCGGCGTCCCTCGCCATCCGCCCCGGTCATCTCGAGGGGGGGTTCTGGATCGCTGCGGCCCTTCTGGTGGTCGCGGCGGCGCTCTATGCCCTAGCGGGTCTTATGCCTTCCACGGAGTCAACGTCCCACCGTCAAGGGCCACGCCATTCCGGTGGCGGCAAGGCGTCCGCCCAGATCCTCAAGTCGGATCTTTGATCAGCGTCCTTCGGCAAGCACCGTCCACGTCCAGCCGCCCTGATCGTGGTTGATTGTGTGCTCGGCCTGATCAGAAGCTCTTCGGCTGGCCCAGCACGTGGGTGGCCACGTGGCTGAGGATGAGGTTCGTGGAGATCGGCGCCACCTGGTAGAGCCGGGTTTCGCGGAACTTGCGTTCGATGTCGTACTCCTCGGCGAAGCCGAAGCCGCCGTGGGTCTGCAGGCACATGTCGGCGGCGAACCAGGAGGCTTCGGACGCGACGAGCTTGGCCATGTTGGCCTCGGTCCCGCAGGGCTCCCCGGCCTCGAACAGCCCGGCGGCCCTGTCGACCATCAGGCTGGCCGCGGTCATCTGGACGTGGGCGCGGGCCAGCGGGAACTGCACGCCCTGGTTCTCGCCGATCGGCCGGCCGAACACGACCCGGTCCTTGGCGTACTGGCCGGCCCGGTCGATGAAGAACCGCGCGTCGCCGATGCACTCCGCGGCGATCAGGATCCGCTCGGCGTTCATTCCGTCGAGGATGTACTTGAAGCCCTTGCCCTCCTCGCCGACCAGGTTGGCCGCGGGCACCTCGAGGTCCTCGAACAGGAGCTCGGTGGTGGCGTGGTTGAGCATGGTGCGGACCGGCACGATGGTCAGCCCGTTGCCCACCGCCTGGCGCATGTCCACCAGCAGCACGCTCATGCCGGCGGAGGTCCTGGCCTCGTCGCGCGGGCTGGTTCGGCAGAGCAGCACCATCAGGTCGGAGTGCTCGGCCCGGCTGATCCACAGCTTGCGGCCGTTGACGACGTATTTGTCGCCGACCTTCTTCGCGAAGGTGGTGATGCGGGTGGTGTCGGTGCCGGCGTCGGGCTCGGTGACCCCGAAGGCCTGCAGGCGCAGCTCGCCGGTGGCCACCTTGGGCAGGTAGGCTTCCTTCTGGGCCGGCGTGCCGTGCCGGAGCACCGTGCCCATGGTGTACATCTGGGCGTGGCAGGCGCCGCCGTTGCAGCCGGACCGGTGGATCTCCTCCAGCACCGCCGTGGCCGCCGCCAGGCCCAGGCCCGAGCCGCCGTACTCCTCCGGGATCAGCACCGACAGGAAGCCGGCCTCGGTCAGCGCCTGGACGAAGGCGGTCGGATAGGCCCGCTCGCGGTCCAGCTCGCGCCAATAGGCGCCGGGGAAGCGGCCGCACAGCTTGCGCACGGCCTCGCGGATTTCCGTGAAGGTCTCGCTCACTCAATCCTCCTTAATGACACCGGGCTGTCAGATGCGAGCTGGCCAGAGCGCCGCCCGCGCATCGGGCCCCGCCGCCCGCTCAATCGTCTTCGCCCGTCCCAAACTTGGGCGGGGTCTGCTGGCGCCCGCGGAAGTAGGGCAGAATCGAGAAGGTGACGGAAGCGAGGGCGGCCGCGAGGAAGACGAGCGCCAAGGGGCGGCTCAGGAAAATCTGAAGGCTGCCCGAAGAGACCGCCAGCGTACGCCGGAGTTCCTGCTCCATCAGCGGACCGATGACGATGCCCAGCAGCACCGGGGCGACTGGGAAGCCGAACCGCCGGAGCAGGAAGCCGAGCGTCCCGAGGATGAGGACGATCGCCACGTCGCTGACGCTACCTTGAACGCTGTAGGCGCCCAGGAGCGAGAGAACCAAGATCATGCTCGTGAGGAGGCCGCGGGGCGTTTTGAGCAACTGCACCCACACGCCCACCAGCGGCAGGTTGAGGATCACCAGGAGGATATTGGCCACGTAGAGACTGGCGATCAGCCCCCAGAGTAACGCAGGGTCGTGTTCGATGAGCGAGGGCCCTGGCTGAAGGCCATAGAGCTGGAAAGCCACAAGCATCACAGCCGTGGTTGCGGAACCGGGGATTCCGAGCGCCAGCAGGGGCACCATGCTGCCCCCCGCCGCCGCGTTGTTGGCGGCCTCGGGGCCGGCTAAGCCCTCGATAGCGCCCTTGCCGAACTCGTGCCTGTGCTTGGAAAACCGCTTCTCGATCGCATAGGACAGGAAGGAGGCTAGCGTCGCTCCCGAGCCCGGAAGGGTGCCGGAGAAGAAGCCCACGAGGCTGCCCCGAGCAAACGATGGGGTGGCGCGCCGCCACTCTTCGCGATTCAACCACAGGCGGGTCGTCGGGGGCTTTTCAAGCAGCTTCGCCGGCGGAGTCGCTAGGGTCCATAGGACTTCGCTCACCGCGAAGAGGCCGATGGCGCCGAGCACCACATCGACGCCGCCTAGAAGCTGGGGCAGTCCGAACGTGAATCGCGAGACGCCAGTCTGCAGGTCAATACCGATCATGGCGATGGCGAGCCCCAGGCAGAGGGCGAGCGCCGACCGCGCTGGTGACGAGGACGAAACCGCCGCCACGGTCGTGAGGGCCAACAGCATCAAGGCGAAGTATTCCGCCGGTCCGAAAAGCAGTGTGATGGAACCCAGGGAGGTCATCATCAGCATCAGCATGAACGTGGCGAAGGTTCCCGCCAGAGCCGAGCCGATAGCCGCCGTGGCCAGGGCCACGCCGGCTCGCCCCTGCATGGCCATGGGATAGCCTTCAAGGGTTGAGACCGAGGCCGATGCGTCTCCAGGCGTGTTCATCAGGATCGAGGTGGTCGATCCGCCGTACATTGCGCCGTAGTAGATGCCCCCGAACATGATCAGGGCCGCCGTCGGATCCAGGCCGAAGGTCATGGGCAGCAGCAGTGAAATCGCGACCGATGGACCAAGCCCCGGCAAGACGCCGACAGCGCTGCCGAGAACGCAGCCGAGCAGGCCAAAGCCGATGTTCGTGGGCTGCAGGGCGACCGAGAAGCCGAGTTGAAGGTCTGACGCGAGTTGCTCGAGTGACAAGCTAGCCCCTACAGCAGGTTGATCTGAAGAACATGGGTGAACAGCGCCCAGACTGCGCCCGTGAGCACGACACCCACGAGTCCGTCGCGCACCAGCGCCTTGGAGCCGATCAAC
>Ga0307414_10000386_pt1 | contig 23939 bp, 14 predicted proteins | sample DK1Ometagenome_FD_203804 | JGI IMG/M metagenome (GOLD analysis project Ga0307414, IMG submission 203804) | Maize rhizosphere microbial communities from greenhouse at UC Davis, California, United States - DK15-O-3 | ecosystem: Host-associated > Plants > Roots > Rhizosphere > Soil | place: USA... | reverse complement strand
GGCGGTGAAGGAACAAAACTAAGCAGTCTTTTTTAACCACCAGATGGCTAATTCTTATAGATTAGCCCATGTTCCTTTTCCAAAAGCATTTCGACGACTTATTAAGTTTATTATTTCCAAACCTCTGCTGTGGTTGCGGGGCTTCGCTTTATGCCGGTGAATCCCAGCTTTGCAGCAGCTGCCTGTATCACCTCCCTTATACAGACCACCATTTGCATCAGGAAAATAGAGTAGCCCGTCAGTTCTGGGGCCGCATTCCTTGTCATGCTGCAATGGCAATGTTGTTTTTCAGAAAAGAAGGTAATGTCCAGCAGATCATTCATCATTTAAAATACAGCAACCGGCCGGAACTTGGGGTCAAACTTGGGCAATTACTAGGCGAAAGACTCCTGCTCTCCCCCTACTATCAAAATATTGATCTTCTAATTCCGGTGCCCCTCCATAAAAAAAGAGAACGGAAACGCGGATACAATCAAAGTGCGGGCATTGCCGATGGAATTGCCAAAGTCCTGCAACTTCCAATGAGCAGCGCTCACCTGCTGCGAAAGGTTCCGACCGACAGTCAGACGAAAAAAGGAAGATCCCTCAGATTTGAAAATATGTCAAAAGCCTTTGAAGTCAGGAATGAAGAAGCGCTGCAGGGTAAACACATCCTGCTGGTAGACGATGTCCTCACTACCGGAGCCACGTTGGAAGCTTGTGGACTAGAACTGCTAAAATATGGTGTTGACAAAGTCAGCTTTGCAACCCTGGCCTTTGTTGGATAAAAAAAGAAGACCACTCATAACATTCTGCGAATAAGCTCGTTTATATATCTGAGAGCGTTAATTTAGATGGTAAGGGCTGATATTTTCTACACAGAAATATCGGCCCTTTACTTTTCCCGGAGCCTGTAAATACCTTCCCTAGCTGCTTAATCCCATTAAATCAAATTATTTTAAAATAAATTTTGCCAATTGATTTCTTTTCCTTTACTTTGTACTTGAGAGCGTTAATTTAAGGGTCGATACTTTCACTCTCGTGAGATATCGGCCCTTTATCTTTTCAAAAAAAATCGCTTTTTATTCCCCATATTTCATCTTTATCCTCGAAATTCAGTCTTTTAAGACGTTGAATTTAATCCTCTTTTAAGCAATCTTCAATCTGGTTTTTTATTTAGCGCTGCTTAACCAACATTGCGATAAAACAAATGCAGTCTCTCCCTTCAACAGCATCAAAAAACAACCTACATCCATCCTAAACATATCGCTATAAACAGCGATGAGCATACGTACAACAACTTTTTAAGCTATAAAACACAAATACATTTCAATGAAAACAGTAAACAGAAAGAACTTTTTTGTAATTACCGGTGGACCAGGGATGGGCAAAACTTCCCTGCTTGAAGAGATGGAAAGGCGAAAATACATTTGCATCCCCGAAATTGGCAGACAAATCATCATCCATCAAACAAACATAAAAGGCATCGCGCTCCCCTGGAAATCACCAATGTTGTTTGCGCAATTAATGTTCCGGCAAGCGCATGAGGATTTCCTGACTTGTGGGGAACAGCAACAGCCGGTTTTTTTTGACCGGGGCATTCCTGATGTAATTGGCTACATGGAGCTCTGCAGACTTCAACCGGGTAAGGAGATGAAAGGAACCGCTAAAAACCTGCGTTACCACCCCCTCGTTTTGATCACCCCTCCCTGGGAAGAGATCTACAGGAACGATGCCGAGCGGAAACAATCTTTTCCTGAAGCGGTAGAAACCTACAAAATGATGCAAAAGGTGTATACAAACCTCGGTTATCAGACCTTGGAAATTCCAAAATTACCCATCCCCGACAGGGCAGATTTTTTAATAAAAGCAATTGGTTTTTAATTCTATCTCAGGTATTCGGAAAGGACATTCCGCATTTCTTCGGGCTTAAATGGCTTTAAGATATGCCCATTCATTCCGCACTCATTGAACTTATTATGCTCATCATGGAGCGTTGAGGCCGTTAAAGCAACAATTGGTACATTTTTAAAATAGGCGCCTTCCATCGCACGAATCAGGCTCGTGGTTTCGAACCCGTCAATTCCCGGCATTTTAATGTCCATAAAGATCAGGTCGTAAAAATTATTAGCCACTTTTTCTATCGCCTCTTCTCCATTGGAAGCAAAGTCCAGATTAAGTCCCCATTTGCCAAATATCCGCTTTGCAATCAGGGCATTGATCTCATTGTCATCGACCACAAGAATCCGTTTATCAGTAAACATATCCGGCTGCTTCAGGGGCTTTACCTGAGGGATGTAATCCGACGCCTTTTCAAATGAAATGGAGAAATAAAATACGGTTCCCTTCCCTTCTTCACTCTCCACATGAATATCGGCGCCATAGAGTTCCAGCATCTTCCTGGTAATCGTTAAGCCCAATCCCGTTCCGCCATATTTCCTGGAGATGTCCGTTCTGGCCTGAATAAAGGGTTCAAAGATATAAGCTAATTTTTCCTGCGCTATTCCGATTCCGGTATCCCTGACCTCAAAATAAATTAATACATTTTTATCGTCTTCAGTCAGCTTCCGGATTCGCAATGCGATACTTCCGTTCTGAGTAAACTTGATAGAATTACCAAGCAAATTCATTAATACCTGATATAAACGCGTCTTATCTCCTTTAATATATCCCGGAATATTTTCATCGCAGATCAGTTCCAACTTGTTATTTCGCGCAGATACGGTCATATGTAAAGAACTCACCACATCTGAAGCCAAGGTTTTTAAGCTAAAAGGAATGGTTTCCAGCTGCACATTTCCGGTCTCCATTTTAGTAAGATCCAGAATGTCATTGATAATGTTCAACAGGTTTTCTGCGGAGAACCGCAGCAGGTTAAGGTCATGAAGCTGAGATTCTTTCGGATCATTGTCCAACAGCAGGTGCGCCATTCCAATCACTGCATTTAGAGGTGTTCTGATTTCATGACTCATAACAGAAAGGAACATTTCTTTTGCCGCACTCAGCTGCAATGCTTGTTCCTTAGCTTCCACCATTTCTTTTTCGACCTGTTTTCGCTGGGAAATATCGGTAATCAGGTCAATTTGTCGTTCCACCTTGCCTTTCTCATTCACGATAGGAGTATTGGAAACAGAAAGCCAGATAGACTCTCCGGATTTCTTCTTTGCCTGGACTTCTATCGCATACGACTCTCTGTTGTTTGCTTTCTCCCTGGAAGCCACAATAAGCTCGCGTTGTGCACCTCCTTCCGGCGCCAGGATATCACCCAGCTGAAGCCCCTGTAACTCGCTTAAAGAATAACCAGTTAATTTTTCCAGGGAATGGTTGATCCAGGTCGTATTTCCGTTTTCATCGGAGATATTTACTCCCGTATCCGTCTTACTGGCCACTAAAGACAGCAATTGCAATTCTTCTTCTGCTTTTTTCTTTTCCGTAATATCGAGAATGATCTCTACTTCAATTTCGACTTTCCCTTCGTCATTAAAGACCACCGTATTATAGATAGACAACCAGATGGGTTGTTTATCCTTACGATAGGCTAAAAGATCAACCGTAAAAGATTGGTTATTATTGGTCAGCGCTCTGGCCTGTTCGATGAGTTCCAGGTCCGTTCCCGGCCCCTGAATCAGGTCGCCAAGCCTGTTGCCTTTCATGTCTTCCAGTGTAAAGCCGGTAATTTTCTCAAAAGCGGCATTTACCCAGGTCACATGGTTGCTGGCATCGTTAATTACTACGGCATTATTTACCTTACTAGCTACGAAAGATAGCTTCATCAACTCATTTTCTACCCTTTTATTCTCGGTAATGTCTCTGCCATAAGCATACCAACGCCTGTTTTTACAGACCATATTCCAGCTTAACCAGCGAATGACTCCGCTTTTGCTGACAATCCTGAAATCAACATTAAACTGCTTAATTCCGGCAGAGAGGCCGGCCTCGATGGTATTGACCACCCTGGTGATGTCGTCGCGGTAGCAAAGCCCCCAGGCACTTAGCCCAATGGCTTCCTCCACCTCGTATTCGAGCACATTGGTAATTGCATTGTTGACAAACAACAATACGCCCTTATCGTCCAGTATGCAATGAATTTCGGGGGATACGGTAGAAATGTTCAGTAATTCTTCAAAGCGCTGATTTTTGATATTCAGTTCAAACGCCTTTTTTCTGAGGGAAATATGGGTAATAATTTCTTTTGCAAGAATTTGAATGCCTTCTTTTTGCTCCTTGCTGAGTTTTTTGGGAACCTGGTCGAAAACGCAGATCGTTCCGAGCTTAAAGCCATCTTCATCAATCAGCGGGGCACCGGCATAATACCTGACCTGGCTTCCATCGATCACAGCGGGATGGTTGATAAAGCGTTCATCACTGAGGGCATCACAGACCTCAAACACCTCCTCATTCTGCATCACATATTCTGCAAAAGAGACATCCCTTGGCACTTCTCTGCATTGAAGTCCTATAACAGATTTAAACCACAACCGGTTTTCATCAACTAATACGATTAACGCGATGGGTGTGTTGCAGATTAAGCTGGCTAGCTTGGTGATATTATCGAATTCGTTCTCCGGAGGAGTATCCAATATATCATAATCACGCAACGCCCTTAAGCGTTCCTCCTCATTAGTTGATGAATTCTGGCTATTAGTTAACATTTAAGCAATTCAGTCCCGGGTTATTTATATAAGGGGAACCGACTTACCAGGTTAATTACTTTTTCCTTAACCGCTTTCAAATTGTTCTCATCCTCCGCATTAGTAATTACCTGATCAATCAGATCAACTATAGTTTCCATTTCAGCTTCTTTAAAGCCTCTTGTAGTAATTGCTGCAGTTCCTACACGGATACCTGAAGTTACAAAAGGTGATTTATCATCAAAAGGAACCATATTCTTATTCACGGTAATATCTGCTTTTTCCAGCGCATTTTCCGCTGCTTTTCCAGTTATATTTTTATTGCGCAGGTCGATTAACATCAAATGGTTGTCTGTACCACCTGAGATGATGCCATAACCTTTTGCAACAAAGGCTTTAGCCATTGCCTGAGCATTGGATTTCACCTGTTTGATATAAGTTAAATACTCGTCGCTTAATGCTTCGCCGAAAGCGATTGCTTTTGCTGCGATAATGTGCTCCAACGGGCCGCCTTGTGTTCCCGGGAACACTGCCATATCCAATACCGAGGACATCATTCTTGTTTCGCCTTTAGGAGTTTTCAATCCGAAAGGATTTTCAAAATCTTTACCCATCATGATCAGTCCGCCACGAGGTCCACGAAGGGTTTTGTGGGTAGTAGTGGTTACGATATGGCAATGTGGAAGTGGGTTGGCCAATAATCCGCGTGCAATCATTCCTGCAGGGTGTGAAATATCAGCAAGGACCAATGCACCGATTTTATCAGCTACACTACGGATAAATGCGTAATCCCACTCTCTTGAGTAAGCTGAAGCACCACAAATGATCAGTTTCGGACGTTCTGCTAAGGCAATTTCTTCCAGTTTAGCATAGTCGATCAGTCCGTCTTCTTTTTTAACGCCATAAAATAAAGGCTGATACAGTTTTCCTGAAAAGTTAACCGGTGAACCATGGGTTAAGTGCCCGCCATGAGAAAGGTCAAATCCTAAGATTTTATCTCCAGGCTGAATGACAGCAAGCATTACCGCAGCATTCGCCTGTGCACCTGAATGCGGTTGTACGTTTACCCATTCTGCACCAAAAAGCTGCTTGGCACGGTCAATAGCCAAGGTTTCTACCTCATCTACGATCTGGCAACCGCCATAATATCGTTTTCCCGGAAGGCCTTCGGCATATTTATTTGTTAAACACGATCCTGCGGCTTCCATTACCTGTTTGCTTACAAAGTTTTCAGAAGCAATCAGTTCAAGGCCATTTTCCTGACGGTCCAATTCCCTGTCAATCAAATCAAAAATTAAAGTATCTCTAGTCATTTATTGAAGTATTAATTTGTAAAATTAATGATTTTCCTTCTTAGTTTGGCAACAAAATACCTTACTTTGTACTTCTATTCTATAAAACACTGCATGGAAGATATTACCCGTCCATTATTACCAAACATTAATTATCCTGCTGATTTAAAGCAGTATAAAGAACAAGACCTTGAACAAATCTGTCAGGAGCTGCGTCAGTACATTATTGATGTAGTGAGTGTAAATGGGGGGCATTTTGGCGCAAGTCTGGGTGTTGTAGAACTTACAGTAGCCTTACATTATGCTTTAAATACGCCTTACGACAAGTTAGTTTGGGATGTTGGACACCAGGCTTATGGCCATAAGATCCTGACCGGAAGAAAGTCGGTTTTTCATACCAACCGTATTATGAACGGGATCAGTGGATTTCCTAAGATCAGTGAAAGTGAATACGATACCTTTGGTGTTGGACACTCTTCTACTTCCATCTCTGCGGCACTGGGGATGGCTGTTGCTTCTCATTATAAAGGAGAAACAGACCGTCAGCATGTTGCGGTGATCGGTGATGGGGCCATGACTGCCGGATTGGCTTTTGAAGGATTAAACCATGCGGGCATCGAAAATTCGAATCTCCTGGTGATCCTGAACGACAACTGCATGTCTATTGACCCTAACGTTGGCGCCTTAAAAGAATATTTAACGAGCATTACCACTTCTAAATCATACAACCGTTTCCGTGATGACATTTCTAATGTTTTGATCAAGCTTTCTGAACTCGGGCCAAATGCGCACAAGTTTGTAAAGAAGATTGAGAAAAGCATTAAAGGGACCTTACTGAAGCAAAGCAATTTATTTGAGGCCTTAAACTTCAGGTATTTTGGTCCTGTGGATGGCCATGATGTACAACGTCTGGCACAGGTGATTTCTGACCTGAAAGACATTCCCGGCCCTAAGCTGCTGCATTGTGTAACGGTAAAAGGAAAAGGTTTTGCCCTTGCGGAGAAAGACCAGACCAAATGGCATGCACCGGGATTGTTTGATAAAATCACCGGAGAGATTAAGAAGCCGGTTTCCGATAAACCTCAGCCACCGAAATATCAGGATGTTTTTGGACATACCCTGGTCGAGCTTGCTGAAGCGAATAAAAAGATTGTCGGGATTACTCCTGCCATGCCTTCGGGCTCTTCCATGAACATCATGATGAAAGCCATGCCTACCCGTGCATTTGATGTGGGTATAGCAGAACAACATGCGGTTACCTTTTCTGCGGGATTGGCTACACAAGGACTCGTTCCTTTCTGTAACATCTATTCCAGCTTTATGCAAAGGGCCTATGATCAGGTGATTCATGATGTGGCCATTCAGAACCTTAATGTGGTCTTCTGTTTGGACAGGGCTGGTTTTGCGGGCTCCGATGGGGCAACCCACCATGGGGCTTATGACCTGGCTTACATGCGTTGTATTCCAAATATGACCGTTGCAGCTCCAATGAATGAAGAAGAACTGAGAAACCTGATGTATACTGCACAGCAGGAAAATGCAGGGCCATTCTCGATCCGTTACCCGAGAGGGAACGGGGTGCTTACCGATTGGAAGCGTCCATTTAAAGCATTGGAGATTGGAAAAGGCAGAAAAATCTGCGATGGAGAAGATGTGGCGATATTAACGATCGGACACGTTGGAAACTTTGCTGTTGAAGCTTGTAAAGAGCTGAACAGCGAGGGCATTCATCCGGCACATTACGACCTTCGTTTTGTGAAACCTTTGGATGAAGCGCTCTTACATGATGTATTCAAACGTTATAAAAACGTAATCACGGTAGAAGACGGCTGTCTGCAGGGTGGTATGGGAAGCGCTGTACTCGAGTTTATGGCAGATCACAACTACAATTCACAGGTGGTACGTCTAGGGATCCCTGACGAGTTTATAGACCATGGAGAACAACCTGAATTATGGGCACTGTGTGGATTTGATACAAATGCCATCATTACCGCTGTAAAAAAAACGGCTGTAAGAAGGACGACGGCAACGATCGCATCTTAACGAAATAACAATATTAACAGGAAAACTGTCATAAAGAACCCCTTGTAAAATAATTTTACAAGGGGTTCTTGAATGTTTAACCGGGCAATCAACTATTTGCTGTATCCCGGTGTTTGGGTCAATACCCCTTTTGATAAGTCGATCTGACTCTGAGGTACCGGCATCAGGTACAGTTTATCTGTCCACACCCTTTCCTGAACCTGTTGATTGGCTACATTTTTAATAGATTTCATCACCTCAGGTGCAATTTTCCACCTGCGAATGTCCATATAACGTTGTCCTTCCAGCGCAAGTTCCACCCTACGTTCGCTTCTGATCACTGCTCTTAATGCAGCTTGTGAAGCGTATTTAGAACGGTCTATAACCGGCATGCCTGCGCGCGTTCTGATTTTATCCAGGGCATCATATACTGTTGCATCTGGTCCTGTCAGCTCATTCTTTGCCTCAGCATAACTCAGCAGGACTTCTGCATATCTGATCAAAATTACATTGGCATGGTTTCCGATCTGGCCTTCGTAGGCAATCGGGTCAACCAATTTGCGGAAATTATAGCCTGTTTTTGACATGTTGTTTCCTTGTTTCCAGGTGAAAGTAAACGCAGTTTTGCTCATCGCATTCCATGGCGCACCATCAAATAGGATACTTGCATAAAAACGGGGATCCCTGTTTTTATATTCATTGGCAAATGCAACTTTATCCGAAGCATACCAGGTTGCCCGTTGAGCAGGGTCTACAGGTACAATTGCTTCACCGGTTTTATAATTAGCATAGCTATCTACCATTGCCTGTGTTGGTGTAATTGAACTCCAACCACCCAGCGTTGCAGGAGGCAAATAAGTATTCAAAGAATTTTCATCCTTTTGCATGATCTGCTCACGGTTAAGGATTACCTCTTTATTCCCTTCATTTACCTGACGGAAAAGGCGCTCATAGCTTCTTAATCCTTTACGGAATTTTTCCTGATCAGTCGCATCGGCAAAGTCGACCCATTTGCTGTAATCATCCTTAGCATCTCCAGGTTCTTCTGCAGTCGTGCTGAATAAATCGTAACCCATCGTCATCACTTCAGCAGCTGCATCAGCCGCCGGCTTCCAATCCCCTTCATATAAATGGGCACGCATTTTCAATGCCAGTGCTGCGCCTTTAGTAATTCTGCCCTTTTCATTGGGTTTTCCTCCCGCATATGTTGCAGGCAAGATTTTAGCGACTGCATCCAGCTCCTGCAAGACAAAAGCAAGTACGTCTTTTTTCGGTGTCCTTGGTACATTCTCTTCTCCAACGGCTAGTGTTTTCGTGATCAAAGGCACATCTCCAAACAAGCTCATTAACCTGAAGTAAGAAAAGGCGCGCAAGAAACGCACTTCTGCCTCGTACCTTGTCAGCAGATCAGGAGCGATCACTTTTACCTTATTTGCATTTTCAAGGAAGTAATTTGCACGGCGGATGTCAATGTAATACCAGCCTGCATCCTCGGTTGAAGAGATCGTTCCGGCAGAAGTACTGCTTGCCGGTCCTTCCCATGCATTCTGAACGTGGGCATTATCAGTTGAGCCATCGTCGTACACCATGTTATCACCCGGAAGCTTGGCATAGACTCCCATAACCGTTTCATAAACGTCCTTTTCAGTTTTCCAGAAAGTAACTTCAGAAACCTGATCTAGTGGCGGACGTTCCAGAAAGTCTTTTTGACAGGCGGATAAAGACGTAAAAGTCAGTGCCGCTGTAAGTATATATATTGATGATCTTTTATTCATATTCATAATTTCAATTCATTAAAAAGCGGCACTTAAACCAAATGACCAGGTTTTAATCCCCGGATAACCTCCACGACCAGATACCATCTCCGGATCAAAATCATTCAAACGCTTGTCTGCGGTAAAGGTGAACGGATTATTTGCAGTTCCGTATACACGAAGATTGGTCATGCCCATCTTTTTAACAAAATTCTGCGGTAAGGTATAGCCCAGTGTGATACCTCTCACTCTAAAATAAGATGCATTAAACAACCAGAAAGAAGAGATTTCATTGTAGTTGTGTTTCCCGTCACCGGAGTTTAAAATACGAGGGAAGTCTGCATTAGGATCTGGGTTTTCTTTCGTCCAGCGGTTTTCCCAACCTTTCTTTACACCGGCTCCGTTAAAGAACGGAAATGAGGCTTCTTCAGAAAGATAAGCTTTCACTTTTCCCACGCCATAGGTCAGGACATTCAGGTCAAAGCCCTTATAGCTCGCACTAAGGTTAAAACCATAGTTGAACCAAGGAACATCATTTCCGATTACGGTACGGTCTCTGGAATCCCAAATGCCATCGCCATTTAGATCCTTGTATTTGATATCACCTGGTTTTGTATTTGGTGTCTGAAAAACATGACCCGCCACATCCGCTGCATCCTTGAACAAACCATCCGCTTCATAACCGTAGAAAGAACCGATAGACTGACCTATTCTTTGAATGAATTTACCATCAATAAATTCTTCCCCATTACCCAGTTTGGTAATTGAGTTTTTGATCACTGAAAAGTTTCCACCGATGCTAAATTGAAAATCTTCGCCGATTTTATCGTTGTAAGTCAGGCCCAGCTCAAAACCTTTATTTCTGGTAGAGCCCGCATTAACCAAAGGCAAACCTGTCTTGTTTCCACTGGTTTCTACTCCAATTGTCAGCAAGGTCGGAACACGCATTAACAGGTCTTTAGTATCTTTAATGTAATAGTCTGCTACCAAGTCCAGTTTTCCTTTGAAAAAGCTGGCATCCAGTCCAAAATCGGTCATGTATACCCTTTCCCATGTTGCCAAAGGATTCGGTATTTTATTCTGGGATGTACCTCCCTGAGCATTACCTTCAAAGCTATAAGCATAGTCTGTTTCCAGCATACTGTAATAATTACCAATCGGAACAACTCCCTGATTTCCAAGAGATCCCCATGAACCCCTCAGTTTCAGATTATCTACCCAATTGATGTTCTGCATAAAGTTCTCTTTAGAGACGTTCCATCCTGCCGAGAAGGAAGGAAATATCCCCCTTCGGATGTCCTCACGAAAACGGGAAGAATAGTCGATCCTCGTATTTGCTTCGAACAGGTATTTACCGTTAAACACATAATTGAAGCGCCCGAAGAAGGAACGGATGGCCCATTCCTGCTGCCCCGAGCGATTGGCCTGACCATCATCATCCGTATTCATGTCTTCCGGATTAGTGGAGCCACTTCCAACTGTAGTCATGTCATTGTTCGGGAAATTCTTTCTTCCAATAAAAGCATTTCTGGTTACGTTATTTTCTTCACTCGCACCTAAGGTTAATTTACCAAAATGCTGTCCGAAGGTACGTTCATAGTCCACCGTTCCCTGAATCAGGAGTTCCTGTCTCTTACGCCAGTATTCCTTCATATTATTGATTTTCGATGCTGTCGATTCCATGGGCGCACCAGTAAGAAAATCATTCACCGGCGACAGCGTGCTTGTAAATTCCCAGGAATTGGAGTTGTAATATTTCAAGGAAGCCAATCCATTTATAGACAGTCCTTTCAGTGGAGTCAGGCTTGCATTAATTGCTGTTTGCAAATAATTATCTTTATCCCAGGCACTTCCACCCTCTGCCAGTTTCCGCAATTGATTATTTCCCGCAACGTTAGGCACTGCTTGTCCGCCGTTACTGATTGATCCCCAATCACCATTAGACTGGCGGGCGACTGTAATCGGCAAAGCGCGATTGAGCTCTGTCCATGACATCGCTGCTCCATCACGGCTAAAGTCCTGCTTAATGAAGGAGATATTTGTTCCCACTTTTAACAAGTCTGCAATGACTTTACTTTCGGTATTCAATTTACCTACGATTCTGTTTTGGCTTTTTCCCGGAATCAGAGATTCCTGAGTCAGATAGGAAAGGCCTAAATAACTACTGGTAATTTTGCCCGGAGAGTTGATGTTCAGATTGATATCGCTTTGTGGAGCTACTTCCCTTAACACCTCCTTATACCAGTTCGTATTTGGATAAAGATCTGGCTGTGAACCATTTCTAAACAACGCAATCTGATCAGCGGAATATAGTGCTGCTCCTCCTGCATTGATTGCTGCTTCATTATAAAGTGTTGCATAGTCGCCTGAATTGACATATTCCGGCAAACGGGTAGCCGCCTGCAATCCATAATTGGCATTGAACTGAATGGTTGTCTTTTCGCCACTTCCTCTTTTGGTAGTCACCATGATGACTCCATTTGCGGCTCTGGAACCGTAAAGGGCAGCTGATGACGCATCTTTTAGCACAGACATACTGGCAATATCATTTGAATTCAGTGTAGCAAATTCCTGCGCAGAAGCTGGAATTCCATCAATGATATATAAGGGACTTGATCCTGCCGTAAGACTGCTTCTTCCACGGATAGATACCGCTCCGGTATTGTTTGATGTTCCGTCGCTTGTACGGCCAACATCGCCAGGACGTTGTAAGATAGTTAATCCGGGAGTGATTCCCTGTAAGGCATTCTGTACTGAAGTTACCGGCCTGTTGGCCAATGTTTTCGGGCTGATCGTGGCTACAGCCCCGGTCATGCTTGCTTTTTTCTGGGTACCATAGGCTACCACCACTACTTCTTCCAGGTCATTACTGGAGGCAGTTAAGGTCACATTGATCAATGCCTGTTTATTTACAGGAATTTCCTGAACCGTATAGCTCAGCATTTTAAATACCAACACACCATCTTCAGGCACATTGATCGAAAAGTTTCCGTTGCCGTCTGTACTGGTTCCGCGACCCGGATCTGATTTTAAAGTCACCGTTACACCTGGCAACGGCCCCTGACTGTCTTTTACAGTCCCTTTCACCACGATATCAGCCATATTACGCTGCACATTAGGTTTTAGCATCCGTGGATTAACCGCAGCGATGTTTTCCTGCAAAAACAGGAGCATAACTGCCATTAAAACCCAGATCCCTTTAGTCTTAAAAAGTTGTTGTTTTTCCATTATGGGATTTGGTTGTTAAGAATTATTTAAGCCAATGTTACGTATAGTAATCCCTAAATGAAGGTCAATAAGGGACTTGGCTTTACGCAAACGGTTGTGTTTAATTAAGTGCATGACGAAATATTAAATGCAAATCAGTTGATGGTGAATTTTAGGATTTTTCCCACAAAAAGCTATAATGCTTTAATTCATAGGAATTAGGGTCGAAAGCTGCTAAAACCATTTTTAATATATGGAAGCGAGCTATTTTATTTAAACGAAAACAAGCGATCTAAAAACCCGTGATTTCACGCAAACGATTGAATACAGTTCCAAACCTTCTTTAAGCGCGGTTTTTCTTTACTCCGATTCCCTTTATTTTCGCCATAAAACAGGATTACAAGTCCAGGTAAACTCAAAGCTTTTATTTTCTCGGAATAGGATCTTTTGCGCAAATAGCAGCCAAAACAATAGCTGCAACACACTATATACCTGCAAGTTAAACCAAAATCACACTTGACTGATTTAACAAAAATGTCAGATAATCAATTACAGCAGTGAATGGACAAAAGGCGAAAAAATAGATCAGGATATCAGCCAGTTAGCTTTAAAATTCGCTCTAATGACAATAATCTGACATAAATAATTCTATTAACCCTATTTTTGCACCCGTAAATTTTACAGTTAATTAACATCTATTTAACACAAACACACATTTATGAAAAAAGTATTATTATTTTTAGGAATGGCTATTTTTGGAGTAGCAGCACAAGCACAGGACTTTAAACCAGTTGCAGGTGACGTTACTACTGAATTTGGTTTAACAGGCGGTATTAACAACACAGATTTCAAATTGAATGATGGCGCTGCTTTATTACGTTTCCATTATTTCAACACTGAGAAAGTTGCTTACCGTTTAGGTTTCAACGTAAGTACAGTTAACGACAAAACAAATGCTTATGGTACTGGTGCTGATGCAAATCAAAAAGGTACTTTCACTCAAAAAGCGACTAACGTATTGATCAACTTAGGTATCGAGAAACATTTCACTGGTACTGACCGTTTATCTCCTTACGTAGGTGGTGATATCCTTTTCGGAGCAGGTTCAAGAACAGAAACTGCTGAAAACACAATCAATAAAGGTGCTGCTTATGCAAAAGATACTTTCAACGAAGTTAAAGGTCCAGGTTATGTATCTTTCGGTCTTCGTGGAGTTGTTGGTGCTGATTACTACATCGCTAAACGTATGTATTTAGGCGTTGAAGCTGGTTTAGGTCTTGTTTACGAAAAAGAAGGAAAAACTAAAATCAAATCTACAACTGCTGGAGTTACTACTACTACTGACCACAAATCAGCAGGAAGTACTTTCAATATCAAACCAAGTGTAATCACTGGCGTTCGTATTGGTTTTGCATTCTAAATAAAAAACTGATCTGATCAGTTTTACAATAGAGAAGGCTGTCTGAGCGGTATGAAATTCATATCCTTCAGACAGCCTTCTTATTTTAACCAGTTTCTAAATGCCTGAGCAATTTCTTCTTCAAGCACCGGTTTGGACAAGAAATCATTCATTCCGGCATGGATACACTTCTCCTTTTCACCTTTCACATTTCCGGCCGTTAACGCAATGATTGGCAATTCTTTCAGCAACATTTTCTCTCTGATGTATGTTGTCGCTTCATAACCGTTCATTTCCGGCATTTGCACATCCATCAGGATGATATCAGGAACCTGTGATTTACAATGCTCAAGGCATTCCAGTCCATTTGAGGCTTCATGAATTTCAGCATTGGGTGCAATTCTCCTGACAATGGTTTTCGCGAGCAGCATATTGATCAGGTTATCTTCAGCAATGAGCACATGAATTGGCTTTCTGCTTCCTTCAGTCTGTTCAGCTGGGCCGTTTTTCTTTGTTTTTTTAACCTGATATAAATGAGATAAGGCATAATACATATCTCTCATTTTAACCGGTTTGACCAGGCGGCAGTTGATATCCAGCTCCTCACAGGCACGAACTACCGTATCATCATCAGAAGAACTGAAAAGTAACACGATGGGCTGCGTATCCGATTTACTGTTAAATCGCTTTCGGATTTGCCTGATGGTTTCCAATCCGTCCATCTCCGGCATATGGTAATCCATCAGGATGACATCAAACTGTTCTCCTTTAAGGAGCAGTTCGACCGCCTGAAAACCATCCCTCACTGCAACGGAGTCAATTCCTCGGAGCAGAAGCATCTGTTCAATAATGATTCTGTTGTTCTCATTATCATCTACAATCAGTACTCTTTTGATCATGGAAAGGTCAATCCATTCCAAGGGTTCCCCCTCCTCCGCCTTCAGCCAGATGTCAAAGAAGAAAGTACTTCCATTTCCCGGGGCGCTAACCAACTCAAGCTTACTTCCCATCAAACCTAATAACTGATTAGAGATCGTCAGTCCGAGCCCCGTTCCTCCGTATTTTTTTGTGGTAGAACCATCTTCCTGGGAAAAGGCTTCAAATATTTGATGTTGTTTTGCGAGCTTAATGCCGATTCCGGTATCCCTCACCTGAAAGCGAAACAAAATCCGGTCTTCCACCGGCGCTTCCAATGCGACGATCTTCAGTTCTATCTCGCCTCTTTCCGTAAACTTTACCGCATTGCTTAATAGGTTGATCAGGACCTGTTTTAACCTAATCTCGTCCGTCCATATAAAACGGGGCAGATCTTCAGAGATGTTCAGCAACATTTCCAAGTCCTTACTTTGTGCCTGATAGGTATTGATGTCGACAGCCTGACTCCCTAGTTCATAAAGGTCACATTTTTCTATATCCAGCTCCAGTTTCCCTGACTCGATCTTCGAGAAGTCCAGAATATCATTAATGATGCCTAACAATGCGTTCGCAGACTCATTAACGATAGTCAGGTATTGTTCCTGTGTTGGGCTTAAAACTGTTTTCAGCACCAGGTCGGTAAAACCGATTACCCCATTTAAAGGCGTCCTGATTTCATGGCTCATGTTGGCCAGGAATTCGGATTTCGCCAAACTCGCCTGTTCTGCCAGTTCTTTTGCTTTATGCAGTTCCCCTCTTTGTCTGCTGCTTTCAGTGATGTCCTGAGTAAACATCATGATCCCACCTACAGACCCATCAAACTGATACCAGGGCCGCACCTCCCAGCGAAGGCATTGGTCATGATCCCAACCCGTTGGCCGCCAGACGTCCATATCTTTTTTGATGACCTCCCCCTTCAAACAACTGCTATGAATGTCCTTCCAGTCCTGAGTAATATCAGGAAAAACCTCATAGTGAGATCTTCCCAGAATAGGTGTATCCTCCAAATGGTATTCTTCGATCCAGCGGTTACTTGCTGCAATGTACCGCAACTCCTTATCAAACATCGCTACTGCTGCCGGTGCATGGGTAACAAAGGCCAGGAGCCTCGCTTTCTCTTCAAATAAAGCAATTTCTGCCCTCTTTTTCTCGGTAATGTCCTGAAACGTACCAAAGATCTTCTTACAGTTTTCTTTTTCAAATTCCACATGCCCCAATGACCTGACCCAACGTTCATTTCCTTTTGCACTGACGATCATCAGTTCAAGGTCCCAGGTTTCCCCCTTGGTAATAGCGAGTTCCAAAGCTTTACGGATCTTATCCCTGTGCTCTCCTTCCTTATAAAAAAGAATCGCTGCTTCCAGCTCAGGTTCAAAACCGTATTCGACTTCATGGATTTGTTTCGTCACCTCAGACCAGGTCACTTTATTTAATCCCACATCCAGATCCCACCCACCGATCTGAGCCATGCGGTTGGTCTGCTCCAACATCTTCTTAGTCCGATCCAGAGCCTGTTCCAGACGATGTTTTCCCGTGACGTCGATAGAGTTAACAATCACATATTGATTTCCTCCCGGACCAGATTCCACCAAATTATTATACAGCCAGACTTTGTGAGAACCATTTTTATGAAGGGTGGTCATCAGTCCTGACGAAGTTCTGTTATTCTTAATTGCTTTCAGGTAAGTTTGTAATTGCAGGTGATGTTTTACAGGAATCAGGTCCGACAAGTTCATCCTGCAAAATTCTTCCGTTGTATAACCCAACAAGGCTGCACCTGCAGTATTTACCGCTTTAAATTGACCGTTCAGATCATGAGTACACATTAAGCCCTGAGAATTTTCAAAAAAAGACCTCAGGTTATGTTCATTTTCTTTAATCTGCGCTATTCTCAGATTTTCCTGTGTGACGTCCCTTCCTATTGCAAAGACATTATCCGTCCCCGGCTCTGGCGTAACGGTCCATTGCAGGGTTCTGTAATCGCCATTAAAGGTCCTGCATCGTACAGAAAAATTGATATTATTTTCTCCGGCAGACAGTTTTTCCAGCGCGGTGATACAAGGCTGAAAATCATCGGGATGGACAAAAGTTACAAGGTTATTGCTGAGCAGGTATTCCCTGTCCCAACCCAACACCTGTTTAAAGGCAGGATTAAAGCGCCTGAGAAAGCCATCCAGGCCGGAGATACAAATCAAGTCATTAGACAATTGATAAAATTTATCAAAAAACCGGCTTTCCTCTGCGCTTCTTCTCTGCAGAATCAACTCCATGGCTTGATCGGCCAGCAGCGACAGGGCATTCTTTTGTATAGCAGTTAACACTTTCGGCTTTGGGCTCAAGACACATAAAGAACCCAGCGCATATCCGCCGGGATCTACCAGGGGATATCCGGCATAAAACCTGATGTGTGGCTCTCCCTTTACATGTTGACTATCTTTGAATCTCTCATCTTTGCTGGCATCTTCTATTTCAAAGATTCCGGGATTTAAAATCGTATACTGACAAAAAGCAAGTTCTCTCGGGGTCTCCAGTTCCTGGATTCCTACTTTAGACTTAAACCATTGCCTGTTTTCATCAAGCAAGGTGATCATGGAAACCGGACTTTCGCAGATTAAGGAAGCCAGTTCAGTAATCCTGTCGAACTCTTTTTCTGCTCCTGAATCCAAAAGTCCATAACCTTTTAGTGCAAGTAATCTTTCCTTTTCATTCGGTGGGAGATTGGGTATTTTCATAGGGATGAATTCTCTCAAGGGCAATGTTATTTGGCCTATAACAAATATAACATTACCCCATTAATATCCAACCCCATTTAGCACATCCGTAGCTCTCTATTTTGAAACGACAATTTCATCCGCAAACAACCAGGCAGGCTTTCCTTCCCCACTATGGCCTTTAGGCAAAGCTTCCAGCACTTTGGCCGTCACACGAATAAAACGGGCTTTTTTCTGCCCAAAAGCAGCTTTGAAATCATAGATTAAAGTCATCTTTTCTTCCGGAGAAACCGGACTGCTGATCGTTTTCGAGTCCCTGAAGGTTATGCCATCATCGGAAAGTTCGAACTTTACCCATCGAGGCATCATGATCCAATCTTTATAATTTTGAAGACAACCCAGGCTAATGCTACCAATATTCGTTTGCGCACCAAGGTCTATCGTTGCAATCAGATCCTGACCACTGAAGCCATGCCAGTATTTGTTAACCGCCATCGTTCCACGAATTCCATCCGTTAATGAGTTCGGGCCATCTGCCAGATAATTTGGACTAACCGGATGGGTATACCTCGCATTCTTAGCTGTTGCCTGATGAAAAACGAAGGATTGTTTAGCAGGAACCAATCCCATTACAGATCCGTTTACTGCATAAACTGCCTTTAATATTGCCGTAGAATCTATGCTCACCGGTCCAGTGTATTTAAAACTTCCGATTGTTGGCTGCTCCCCGTTAAGCGTATAAAAGATCTCGCCGTTCATCGCGTCCGACAACAATTCAGCGGTTAGCTTTCCGCTATTGATGACCGGTTTTATAACTACCGTATAATTCCCCGGAGAAAAACGATATCCCTTTTGCTCGAAGCCTTTGAAATGATATTTCAACCGTTCAGAAAAGCCGTTCCAATTTTTTGTTTGTGCCGGCGACCAGACCACTTCGGCCAGGGCCAACATCCGGGGAAGCAGCATATATTCCAGGTGTTCCTTAGTCGTAATTTGCTCCGTCCAGATGTTCGCCTGAGCACCCAATACATATTTAGCCTGTTCTGCATTCAGCTCTTTAGGGATCGGTTCATAATTATAGACCTTTTTCAAGGTATTAAATCCTCCGAAAGCCAAAGGCTCCCCTTCCGGACCGGCCTGATAATGGTCAAAATAAAGTGGGTTATCAGGAGTCATCACCACTTCATGTTTCATCTTTGCAGCTTCGATCCCACCAGCTTCCCCTCTCCAGCTCATCACTGTAGCCTCCGGAGCCAATCCACCTTCCAGGATCTCATCCCAGCCAATCATGCTTCTCTTTTTACCGATCAGAAATTTCTCCATCCTGGTGATGAAATAACTTTGCAATTCGTTTTCATTTTTCAGAGCAAGGGTTTTCATTCTCGCCTGGCAACGCACACAGCTTTTCCAGGAGGTTTTGTCGACTTCATCACCTCCGATATGGATATATTTTGAAGGAAACAGGGCAAGCACCTCTATTAATACGTCTTCCAGAAAAGTAAAGACCTCTTCATTTCCAGCACAGTAATTTGAAGATGCTCCGGTATAATTCCCTCCCGTAAGAGGCAATTGGGGGCGCTGACTGCAGCTGAGATCCGGATAAGCAGCAATGGCCGAAGCGACATGCCCCGGCATCTCTATTTCCGGCACTATATTGACATTTCTAACTGCCGCATAGGCAATGATCTCTTTAATTTGTTTCTGGGTATAATATCCGCCATACGTAGCCTCCTGACCAGGCATCGCCTGTGGTCTGATGTCCCATGGACGATCGGTCTGGTCTACCCGCCAGGCTCCAACAGCCGTTAAAGCAGGGTATTTTTTGATCTCGATCCGCCACCCCTGATCGTCTACCAGGTGCCAGTGAAAAGTGTTGATCTTATAAGTGGCAATGAGGTCTATGTACTCCTTCACCATCTCTGCCGAGAAGAAATGACGCCCGACATCCAGGTGCATTCCGCGCCATTTAAAGCGGGGATAATCGGTGATCTCCATCGCAGGCACCCTCAACTCCCTGTTCGTCTGTACCTGAGGCAGGGTTTGAAACAAACTTTGCATTCCGTAAATGATTCCGGCACGTTCGTTTGCAGCAATCTGAATCCCTTCGTTATTAACGATTAGGGTATAGCCCTCCGCACCGATCACCGGGTTATTGATAATTTTAAGGGTGATGGTGTTTAAGTTGTTCTTTTTTACCTGCAGCTCGTAATCAGAAATTCCCCGTATATAGCTTTGAAGAAATGCGGACGCAGGTTTCAATACTTTTTTATCGCCATCCAGGCGGATGCTTGTTTCGGAATTGATCACAAAACTACCTTCGAGCAAACGAAGGCTTACAGGCTGAGGAATAATACTTACTTTCTGTTGGGCAAATCCAGTCAGTCCGGCGCACAAAAGGATCAGGATCAGGCGGGTTCTAAATAAAGGTTTCATGGCTTCAAGGGAAGGATTTTTAACAAATTATTATTTAACATTTCCAACAAAATATTCAGCGATTTTGGCATTAAAAAGGTTTTAGCATCCTGGATTTCATCGCATAAAAAAGCCTTCTGAAGATATGCTCAGAAGGCTTTTCATTTAAAAAGAATTAACCCAGGAGGTGTGGTCTTTCTTTATATGTTTTCCAAAGGAATTCCCCAAAAATGGTATTGGTCCAGGCGAACCATGCACGGGTAAATTTCTTAGGATCGTTTTTATGGAAAGATTCATGCATAAAACCAGTATCGCCATGCGTAGACTGCAACATTTGAAGGCATAACTTGATTTCGTTATCATCCGAACTGGTTAATCCTCTTGCAATGATACTCATTGGCCAGATCATGTCTTTACCAATATGCGGACCACCGATTCCTTCTGCTGCAGAACCTTTAAAGAAGAAAGGATTATCGTCAACAGAATGGATCATTTTACGGGTATTCTGATATACAGGATCATCCGCCGGCACCGCACCTAAATATGGAAGGGCGAGTAAACTCGGAATATTTGCATCGTCCATCAGGTTGAAGCTTCCCATTCCGTTAACCTCAAACGCATATACTTTACCAAATTTTTCGGTATTAATGATCGCATGTTTCTGTAGCGCATCCTGAACTTCTGTTGCCAGTGCATCCAGCTCTTTTGTCGTTTGTTCGTCTGCTTTTATGGCTCTGAAAATTTCAGCAGCCTGTTTTAAGCTCACTACCGCAAAGAAATTAGAAGGTACCAAAAAGGAGAACACGGTGGCATCATCACTTGGCCTGAAAGAAGAACAGATTAAGCCTACAGGTTTTACGGGATATCCGTATCCTGACATGGCAACGCCGTCTGTGGCCCATGAAGTCCTCCGCTGGAAGGTGTAAGGTCCGTCGTTTTCTTTGCGCTGCTGCTCTTTAAAGGTCTTTAAAATCAGTTTTACCGAAGCCTGCCAGTCTGCACCAAAAGGAGTGGTATCTTTTGTTTCCTGCCAGTAACGGTAAGCCAGACGAATCGGATAACAAAGAGAATCAATCTCCCATTTCCGCTCATGAAGTCCCGGCTTCATGTCTGTCACATCATCCTTCCATTCCCCTACTTTGTTCGGGTCATTGTAAAAAGCATTTGCATAAGGATCTTTAAGCACACATTTTACCTGGTGGTTAATGACTCCCTGAACAAGATTTTTTAAAGGTTTATCCTTTTGTAAAAAAGGAAGATAGGGCCATACCTGCGCCGTACTGTCCCGCAGCCACATCGCATCAATATCACCGGTAATCACATAAGTATCTGGTTTACCCGCTGTCTCCGTATAGGTAACCGTAGTATCTAAGGTATTAGGGAAACAGTTATTGAATAGCCAGGCCAGTTCTTTATTTTTTACTTTGGAGGTAAATTCAGTAATCGCACTTTCTACGGCTTTACTGCTAAAGTGACGTTTTGCAACTGGAACCCTCACCGTAGGAAAGCCTGGTTCTGCAGCAAATGACACCAGGTCACTGGCCAATAACCCTGCCCCAAGTAATCCTGCTTTTTGAATAAATGATCTTCTTCTCATTTTTAAATATTTGGTTGTACTTACTTCAAATCAATAACACAGCTAAGCTCAAAACGAAGATAGGAAAGATTTAAATAGTTTTAGCAACTATAAAATGGAAGATTTAATATTGTTTTCTAATATTGATTTGCCGTTTGCGTTCGCGGACTTCAAAGATGAGGTGTTCGGAATTTTTATGCAGCAGATCGGCATTAAAAGTATCAGAAAGCAATCTGAAATCTTCATCAAAAACGTTGCTGCTGATCCGCACTTTATAGGTATCCTGAGGCAGGTTAATAAAAAATTTCCCATTTTCAGTGGTCAGGGTACTAAAGCGCTCCCACAACCATGAAGCAAAGGCCATAGACCTTCGCCCGGATAAATCCATAGAAGGCAATTATAATTTTTTTATCAGAAACACCGGAAATGTAATGCTGCAATGCCAGGCCCGCCTGGAGTTAACCAATATGGAGACCGGTGAAGAAATCAAACTGGAACGCGTGGAGTTCCCCATTTTTCCGGTCGCAAACAGAACCATTCCTCTTGCGATCCCTCTCAACCTTAAGAAAGGCCGTTACTCAGCCCTGGCCATGTTGGAATATCATGATGACATGCCCCTAGAAGCCATAGAAGTGACGATAGAAATTAAATAGATTAAAACTTAAAGCCGATAGACAAGTACATCCTCCATGGGTTGCGCTCAAAGCCATTGGTTTTAGCGATGGAAAAATTAATGGGGCCAACGAAAGACATATAGCCTAGTTTGGCACCATATCCGAAGAGGTAGTCGTCATTAAAAGCGACATTAAAAGGATTCCAACCCCTATTTTCCCAACCTACATTTACCTGTGGTGTCAGGTACAAATTCCCCCGGATGTTGTATTGCAAAGCGAAGCCGAAGGTAGTCAAACTAGCCAAACCCAGCTCTGCCCGCTTTAATCCGATAAAATTGCTCTGCGCAATGTCTTGTCTGGCGTCTATTCCTCCCATACTAAATTTTGCACTTTCATACATATAGGAAGAATCAATCCCGTATTTATCTGAATAATTGAATCCCCAGGAAGCCGAGGCATTTAAAGAAAGTTTTCTGTTGATGCGCTTCACAAAAGTCTCATTGAGGAAGAACCTGGCAATATTTCCGGGAAGACCATCCATAGGATTTAAATATTGATAAATCAGCTGCCCTTTCTCATCGTCAGGGTCCGGAACTTTAGTGCTGAGCCTGTTGTTAACAAGATATTTCGCCTGAACCGTTAATGAATTTCCTTGCTTTGGAAAATACGGATGATCTAAAGTATTCTGTTTGAAGAGCAGCGTGAAGGCTTCATTGCTATGTTTATAAAGCGTCCGGACGTCATTACCCTCTCCAAAAAATCTTTTAAAAAGATTGGGACCTCTTTTAATGGCCTCATTTTCATTGCTCAGGCTTATGGAAAGATAGCTGGAGCGCCCCAGGCTGTATCCGAGAGACAGCTCGGTATTCATCGTATTGTTAAAATAGTTCTCATCGGAAATCAGTTTGTACAAAATAGAATTATTTTGCAGGGCCTGGTAGTTAAACGAAGCTTTAAACCATAACCTATTGTTTTCGCTGATGAATTTATAATAGTCGAACCGCGCCTTGAACCGCTCCGAAAGGTCGACCGACGCCAGCAATCTCGACTTGCTTAAAAAGATATTACGGTAGGTATAATTGACAATTAAGCCGGCTGATTGCTCAGTATCATAATGAACTGCGGCTTTGAACACTCCCGGCTTTCCCTGTTTCAGGCGAACATTCATGGTCAATTCACTATCTCCCTTGTTCTCAAAAGTATAATACACCTTATCAAAAAACTGTGTACCGTAGATGTCTGCAATACCATCGTTCACTGCTTTCACTTTTAGTTCTTTTCCCTTCTCAAGGCCCAAACGGGAAGCTGCAAATTGTTCCATTACCGGAAAATCTAAAGGTTGCCCCTTATCGTTCTGATACGTGATTTTTGTGACCGGTAGCCTGGGATCTGTAATCGCACTTGCGGTACTTTCCTGAGGATACTTC
>Ga0307414_10000385_pt1 | contig 23999 bp, 26 predicted proteins | sample DK1Ometagenome_FD_203804 | JGI IMG/M metagenome (GOLD analysis project Ga0307414, IMG submission 203804) | Maize rhizosphere microbial communities from greenhouse at UC Davis, California, United States - DK15-O-3 | ecosystem: Host-associated > Plants > Roots > Rhizosphere > Soil | place: USA... | reverse complement strand
CGGTGCCGCTGGTGCATATCATCGACGGCGACAGCCTGAAGGTGCGGCAGGAGAACGGAGACATCACCATCCGCCTCACCGGGCTCGACGCCGTTGAATATCGCCAGGATTGCGGACGCCCCGACCGGACGCGCTGGGCCTGCGGGCGCGAGGCGCGGACGGCGTTGGAAAAGCTTGCGGGGCGCGGCCCGCTCCACTGCGAACTCGCCGCCAGGGACGCCTATCATCGCACGCTCGCCGAATGCCGCACGCAGCCCTTCCCCGATGGCGTCGATCTGGGCGCCGAAATGGTTCGTCAGGGCTGGGCCGCCGCGGTCACCGACGCCTATATGGTCGAGGAGGCCGAAGCGCAGGCAAAGCGGCGCGGGATCTGGCAGGGCAGCTTCGTCACTCCCGCCGAATGGCGTGCCACCCACGAACGCCCCGCAACCGCAATCGCAACGCCGCCCGACGCCTGAGATCGAGGCCCCATCATCAGGTCGCTATGCCTCGACGCCGTTTGCGGCTAGGGCGGGCCTTATGAACAGCCTGTTTCCCGTCATGATCGGCGGCGCTATTGGCGCCGGCGCCCGGCATCTTGTCGGGCAATGGGTCGTTGCGCGCGTCGGCTCCGGCTTTCCCTGGGGGACATTGTCGATCAACATCGCCGGCAGCCTTGCGATGGGGCTGTTGATCGGCGGGCTCGCGCGCGGCGACGGCAGCGAAGCAATACGGCTGTTCGTTGGCGTCGGCATCCTCGGCGGCTTCACCACTTTTTCGGCTTTCAGCCTCGATTTCTGGGTCTTGTTCGAACGCGGTCAGGGGGGACAGGCGTTCGCCTATATGCTCGCCTCGGTCGTCGGTGCGATCACCGCCTGCGGGCTCGGGCTTCTTATCACGCGACAGGTATCGGTATGAGTAAAACTCCCCAAAATCAGGACGAGGCGATCATCGCCGAGGAAGACGACGGCATCCGCCTCGACCGCTGGTTCAAGCGCCATCGCGTCGGAACCCCCCATGCGCTGCTCGCGCGCTGGGCACGGTCGGGCGAATTGCGGCTCGACGGCAAAAAGGCCGATGTATCGGACCGTATTGCGACGGGTCAGAAACTCGTTATGCCGACACCGCCCGTCGAAACCGCCGCGCGTCCCGCGCGCAAGGGGCGCCCGCTGACCGACGCCGATGTCGAGCTGGCGACCGGAATGATGATCCACCGCGACGCCGCTGCGATGATCCTCAACAAACCGCCGGGGCTGGCGACGCAGGGCGGGACCAAGACCGACGCGCATGTCGACGGTCTGCTCGACGCGCTGAAATTCGACGGCCCGACACGGCCCAAGCTGGTGCACCGGCTCGACAAAGACACGTCGGGCGCGCTGCTGATCGCGCGCACCCCGCGCGCCGCCGCCTTTTTCGCAAAGGCCTTTTCGAACCGCAGCGCGCTCAAAACCTATTGGGCGCTGATCGTCGGCGTTCCCGAAATCCAGCAGGGCGAGATCGACCTGCCGCTGGCGAAACAGCCGGGATCGGGCGGCGAAAAGATGCACGTCCATGACGACGGCCTGCCATCAAAAACCCGCTACCGCGTCATCGAGCGCGCCGGCAACAGCGCTGCGTGGGTGGAGCTGCAACCGCTCACCGGGCGCACCCATCAGCTGCGCGTCCATATGGCGGCGATCGGCCATCCGATCGTCGGCGACGGAAAATATGGCGGCAAGGGCGCCTTCCTGACCGGCGCGATCAGCCGCAAACTGCATCTGCACAGCCGCCGGCTGCGCATCGATCACCCCGACGGCGGCGCGATCGACGTCAGCGCCGAATTGCCCGAACATTTCAAGATGAGCCTCGATTCGATCGGCTTCGACATGTTGCTCGGCGATGTCGGGATCGAACCCACGAACAAGGCCGCACCGCCCAAATCAGCGCTGAAGGCGCAGGCCAAGGCGCATAGCAAACAGATCCGCAAGGCACGGCGCGGCGAACGCCGCGGCCGAACAGCCGACAGCAAGCCGACCGATTTTGTCGGCAAGCCCGCGAAGGACAAAGCAAAGGCCAAACCGGGTAAGCCCGGCAAGCCGGCGCGGCCCGCGAAGTCCACGACGCCCACCGGTAAGAAGCCGAGCGCGAAGAAGCATCCGGCGCGGCCCGCCAAACCGGCCTGATGCACCCCAATTCGGCCTTCCGTCCGGAGCAGGACGACCTCGCGGCGCTGTTCGTCCGCGAGATCGGTTTTGCCGCCATCTTTGCGAACACGCCCGACGGCCCGCGCGTCGCGCACGCCCCGGTGGTGCTGAGCGACGATGCCGCGACGCTGCAATTCCACCTCGCGCGCGGCAATGCGCTGACCCGGCATCTGGGCGGCGCGAGCGCGCTCGTCGTGGTGCAGGGCCCCGACGCCTATGTCAGCCCCGGCTGGTACAGCGCCGCCGATCAGGTTCCGACGTGGAATTATGTCGCGGTCGAGATGGAAGGCATGGCGCAAAAGCTGGACGATGAGGCGCTGGTTGCGCAGCTCGATACGCTGTCGGCAAGTCATGAGGCGCGGATCGGCGCGACCCCGCCATGGACGCGCGAGAAAATGAATCCCGCGCTGTTCAGCAAGATGACCGGCGCGATTACCGGTTTCGAAATCCGCATCACCGCATGGCGCCCGACGATCAAGCTGTCGCAGAACAAGCCCGCCGACGAGCGCGAGCGCGTCGCCGCGGGACTGGACGCCACCGGCCACGGCGCACTCGCGCAGTTGATGCGGCATCTTGGCGGCGATAGGGAGGGCGCATGACCTCTCCCGAAGATGCCCTCGCCAGGAAACGCTTTTTCGCGATCACCATGATCCGTATCACGGGCGCGCTGCTCGTGATGATCGGCTTCGTACTGATCCGCGGCGGATGGGAGCTGGCGGGCCAGCCGACCGACCGCTGGATCGGAGTCCTGTTCGTACTGGTCGGCGCGTTCGACTTCGCCGTGATGCCCAAGCTGCTCGCGCGGCGCTGGCGCTCGCCCCGCGACCTGTGAGCGCAGAATGAAACGTTTCTGGAAAGAGGCTGTTGCCATATCCCAGGATGGCGGCTGGGGCGTCGCGCTCGACGGGCGCCCGGTGCGCACGCCGAAGCGCGCGTTGCTGGTCGTACCGACCGAGGCGCTGGGCCGCGCGATCGCCGCCGAATGGCAGGCGCAGGGCGAAGAGCTGTCTCCCGCAACGATGCCGCTGACCGGGCTCGCCAATGCCGCGATCGATCTCGCCGCGCCCGCCCCCCCCGCCTTTGCCGAACCCGTCGCCGCCTATGCCGCGACCGACCTGTTCTGTTACCGCGACGACCGCGACGCGGCGTTGCAGGCCGAACAGGCCGCAACGTGGAACCCGCATCTCGCCTGGGCCGAGGCGCGCTACGGGATCGAATTCACCCTCACCCAAGGCATTTTGCCCGTCGATCAGCCGCCCGCGACCGTGGCGGCGCTGCGCAACGCCGTGTTCGCGCAGGATCCGTGGCGGATGACAGCGCTCACCCCGCTGGTGACCATCGGCGGTTCGCTCGTCGCCGGGCTGGCGCACGTCGATGAAGCGATCGACGCCGAAGCCCTGTGGCAGGCGGTCAGCCTCGACGAACTCTATCAGGAACGCCGCTGGGGCGCCGACGCGCTGGCGCAAGCACAACGCGCCGCGCACAAGCGCGACTGGGACAATGCGGTGCGGTTTCTGGAATTGCTCTGAGGGCACGTCATCGCGACCCCGGCAAGGCGACCTCATGCGTGCAGGCCGATCGTCCGTTGTGGGGTGGTAATCTGCCATTCCCCTCTCCCGTCGGGAGAGGGGTACGCAGGCTTGGTTGCGTAGCAACCTAGCCGAAGTTGGGTGAGGGGATCACCGGTAGATTGCTGAAACTGACGGTTGTGGAACCTCAAACACCCTCACCCAACCCTCTCCCAAAGGGAGAGGGCTTTACGGCCACAACCTGTCGTCAGCCGACAATCGCCAATCGTCACCCCGCCCACTTCGGTTCAATCCACGAAATTCGGTTTGCGTTTCTGCATGCCCGCCATCACCGCTTCCATCTGGTTCGGGGTGCGGATCACCTTGACCTGTTCGTCGCTTTCGGCCTGCAAGATTTCGGCGTCGCTCGCATGGCCGAGCATGTTGCACAGTCGCTTGGCGCCGCGGATCGCATGGGGGTTCTTGTCGGCGATCACGGCCGCCAGTTCCATCGCCCGTGCCAGCGGATCGTCCGACACATGGGTCGCAAAACCCAGCAGCTTCGCCTCCGACCCGTTGAATTCGCGGTTGGTGTAGATCAGCTCGCGCAGCACATCGTCGGCGACCTGCGTGCGCCACAGCGCCATGCCCGCGACGTCGGGCACCAGTCCCCAGCGCATTTCCATGATCGCGATCCGCGTGTCGGGATGGACGATGCGGATATCGGCGGCGGCCATGATCTGGCTGCCCGCGCCAAAGGCAACGCCGTGAACCGCCGCGATCACCGGCACCGGCAGTTCGCGCCAGCCCCACGCCGCATATTGGGCGTTGTTCGCAATGCCCTTCGTCCTCTCCGACAGGCTGCCGCCCGCGCTGCTGCCGCCCGGAGTGCGGTCGTCGCTCAGGCTCGACAGATCCAACCCGGCGCAAAAGGCGCGGCCTTCGCCCGACAACACGACCACGCGCAGGCCGGCCATGGCTTTCAGCGTATCGATCGCCTCGCTCAGCGCCGCCCACATCTGGGTGTCGAGCGCGTTCATCTTGTCGGCGCGGATCAGGCGGACGTCGGCAATGCCACCATCGAGCATGGTGATCGAAATACGGTCCTTCATCGGGAGAGTCCTTCTAGCTTCTGCGTGTCAGCGCCGCTTCGACGAGCGGCAGTTGATCGTTTCCAAAATACATGTCGGTGCCGTCGACGAAGATCGTCGGCGAACCATAGCCGCCGCGCGCGACGACCTCGTCGGTGTTGGCGCGAAGCCGCGCCTTGACCGGATCGCTGCCGGCGGCGGCGCGGATCGCCGCACCGTCCAGCCCCTCGGCTTCGGCAACGGCTTCCAGCACGTCGGGGTCGTCGAGATTCTCCTGCCGGTCGAAATAGCTCGTGAACGCCGCGCGCGCGAAACACACCAGTGCCGCCTGATCATCCTCAAGCGCCGCAGCAAAGCGCATCGCCTGAACGCTCTTCGCCGGATGCCATTGCGACGGGAAATTCATCGGCACCCCGGCCAGCCGCGCCCAGTCCTTCAGCACTTTCCAGCTGTGCGCCATGCGCCGGTTATCCGCCTGTTCGCGCGCCGCATAGACGGCCGGGTTCACCGCATTGAACACCCCGCCAACCAGAACAGGGCGATAGCGCGCGGTCGCACCCGTCCGCTCCAACACCCCCGACAGATTGTGAAAGGCGAGACAGGTCCAGGGTGACGACAGATCAAAGAAGAATTCGATACGTTCGTCCGTCACCCCGGACCCCCTTTCGCTTTTTCGGCTCAGCCGACCTTGAGTTCGATATCCTTGACGCCCGGGCAGACGACCCGAACCGAGTTATAGGCGGGCTGCGCGTTCGCGAGATCGAGGCTGAGTGAGACCGGCTCCACCGCGGCGCCCCCCGCGGCCGGTGCATTGGCGCGCAGCAGAACGACCTGGTTCGGCGGATTCATCTTGTCCAGCGGTCCCGCCTGAAGCGCAACGGCATAGCCGAGTTGCGGCGCATTGGCAGTGCCGCTGATCTTCAGCGTGTTCGTCGCCTTGTCGACCGCCGCCGCCAGCTTGACGTCGCCCAGCCTGTCGCAGGCGTTGGGCTTCGCGGGATCGATCGGAATCGCCGCCGGTGTGGCAGGCGCGGCGGGCGCGGCCATCGTATCGACGGCCGCTTTGTCTTCGGCCGGCGGGGCGTCTTTTTTGCCGCATCCCGCCAATCCCACGGCGAGCATGATCGCCGCCGTCATCATTGCCTTGTTCATGAACATCCCTCCAACGTCAGGGCGACGGGCTGTCGATCCGTCGCCGACTCGCGCGGTCAATTCGCCGGCTTCCAATATTGATCCCGCAGCAGGCGCTTGTATAGCTTGCCCGTGTCGTGGCGCGGCAGGGCTTCGAGGAAGTCGATCCGCCGCGGAATTTTCACTCCCGACAGCTTCTCGCGCGCATAGGCGATCAGTTCGTCGCGCAGCGCGTCGGTCGCATCGGCCATGTCGGCGGGTTGGACGACCGCGATCACTTCCTCGCCCATTTCTTCATGCGGACCGCCGATCACAGCGACGTCGGCGACCTTGGGATGGGTGACAAGGTGATTTTCAATCTCCTGCGGATAGATATTCACCCCGCCCGAAATGATCATGAAGCTCTTGCGGTCGGTCAGATAAAGGAAGCCCTCTTCATCGACCCAGCCCACATCACCCAGGGTCGACCAGCCCTTGGCATTGCGGCTCGACGCGGTTTTTTCGGGGTCGCCATGATATTCGAAAAGCTGTTCGCTCTCAAAGAATACCGCGCCTTCCTGACGCGCCGGCAGCTCTGTTTCATTGTCGTCGCCGACGATGTGCAGCACGCCGCTGATCGCGCGTCCCACCGTGCCCTTGTGCGCCAGCCAGTCGGGACTGGTGGCAAAGGTCATGCCATTGCCTTCGGACCCGGCATAATATTCGAGCAGCACCGGCCCCCACCAGTCGATCATCGCCTGTTTCACCGGCACCGGGCACGGCGCCGCGGCATGGATCGCGCCCTTCATCGTCGACACGTCATATTTGGCGCGGACGTCATCGGGCAGTTTGAGCATGCGGACGAAATGGGTCGGCACGAACTGGGCGCTGTTGCAGCCAAAGCGTTCGATCGTGGCGAGCGCGGCCTCGGGATCGAATTTCTTCATCAGAACAACCGTTCCGCCCAACCGATGGATGGTCATCGACCAGCGCAGCGGCGCGGCGTGATAGAGCGGTGCCGGCGACAGATAGACGCTGTCGGCATTGATACCGAATGCGGCCGACGCCAGCATGACCAGACTGTTCGGTGCGTCGATCGCAGGATCTTCGGGCAGCGGCACGCGCACGCCCTTGGGCCGCCCGGTGGTCCCCGACGAATAGAGCATATCGACCCCGGCACGTTCGTCGGCGATCGGTGTCGCAGGCATTTCGGCCAGCGCGTCCTCGATCTTCGGCCAGCCGGGGATATCGCCGCCCATCGAGAAGCGTTCGATCTGCGTGGTCAGTTGAAGCGCGGCCGGAGCCAGGCTGGCCGAGACGATCAGGATTTTCGCCCCGGAATTTTCCAGAATATAATCGGTCTCGTCCTGCGTCAGCCGCGACGAAATGCAGACATAACGCAGCCCGGCGCGTTGTGCGCCCCAGGTCAGCGCATAATAATGCGGGGTGTTTTCGAGCATGAAGGCGACGACATCTTCATGCCCCAGCCCATGTTTGCGAAACAGCTGAGCGGCGCGATTCGATGCCACCTCCAACTCGCCATAGCTGATCGCTTCGCCCGTTTCGGCGACGATGATCGCGGGCTTGTCAGGGGTACTGCGGGCATAAACAGAAGGGTGCATCGGGCCATCATCTCCGGGGAAGTTGTTTTCGTTGTGCCGCAGATGAGTAGCGAGTTGAAACTGTTGGTCAAGACGGGTGCGCGCGCAAACACAGCCCTGCCCCTTCTCCATCATCAGCATGGGGCAGACGAAATTGCGCTCGGTCCTGGCGCGGCCGCCATTGCGCCCCGGCGCGCCTGTGCTACGTTTTGGCCATGACCAGTATCGAAATGCTCGACAGCGACTTCGCCACCCTGCCCGACCTGATCCGCGCTTACGCCCGCGAACGCCCCGCCGACATCGCCGCGGCCGACGCCGAACGGCGGTTGAGCTGGTCCGAACTGGACATGCTTATGGACCGGATTGCAGCACGATTGCAGCAAGATGGCTTTCAAAAGGGCGATCGCACCGCCGTCGCCGGACTGAACAGCGTCGAGCAGATGGCGGTCATTCTCGCCACGCTGCGCGCGGGCGGAGTCGCAGGCCTGATCACCAACAGCGCGACGGGCGAACAAATGGCGGCGATGATCGCCGACACCGGCGCGCGCCACCTGTTCCTCGACGCGGGCGCCGCCGCGAGCATTGCCGGGCAGAATGTCACCGTGCCCGATCGCATCGCAATCGACGGCAGCGACGCCGGAACCCCGCTCGACGGCTGGATCGCACCCGAGGGCAGTACCCCGGCCCCCGTCACGATCGATCCGCTCGACGGCTTCAACATCATCTATTCATCGGGCACGACGGGTACGCCCAAGGGCATCGTCCACAGCCACGCGATGCGCTGGCAACATATTCTTCGCGGCGCGCCCGCCTATGGCCCCAAAGCCGTGACGATCCTCTCGACCCCGCTTTATTCGAACACGACGATGGCCAGTTTCCTGCCCACGCTCGGGTCGGGTGGGCAGGTCGTGCTGATGAAGAAATTCGACGCGCGCGGCTTCCTCGAACTGGCGCAGCGCGAACGCGCGACCAATACGATGCTGGTCCCGGTCCAATATCGCCGCATCATGGCGCTGGAGGATTTCGGCGACTTCGACCTCACCAGCTTCGTCGTGAAATATTGCACCTCGGCGCCCTTTGCCGCGTCGCTCAAGGCCGATGTGCTCGCGCGCTGGCCGGGCGGGCTCGTCGAAATCTATGGCCTGACCGAGGGCGGCGCGACCTTCATCCTCGAGGCGCATCATTTTCCCGACCGGCTCCACACCGTCGGCAAGCCCGCGCCCGGCCATGTCGCCAAGGTGATCGACGAAGACGGCAAGGAATTGCCGCAGGGCGAGGTCGGCGAAATCGTCGGCCGCTCACCCGCGATGATGACGGGTTATAACAACCGCCCCGACGCGACCAAGGCGATGCACTGGTACGATGGCGACGGGAATCTCTTCTATCGCCACGGCGACATCGGCCGCATCGACGCGGACGGCTTTCTGACGCTGATGGACCGCGCCAAGGACATGATCATTTCCGGCGGCTTCAACATCTACCCGAGCGATCTGGAGGGCATATTGCTGGCCGACGCGCGGGTGGTCGAAGCGGCGGTCGTCGGCATGCCGAGCGATGAATGGGGCGAAACCCCCGTCGCGTTCGTCGTGCTGAAGGATGGCGCCGATGCCGAGGCCGTGCGTGCGGACTGCAATGCCAAGGTCGGTAAGACGCAGCGGCTGAGCGCGATTACCGTGGTCGGCGAATTGCCGCGCAGCCCGATCGGCAAGGTGTTGAAGCGGGAATTGCGCGACGCCTATTCGGTGAAGTCGGCCGCCTGAATCGCCGCAAGCGCGCTCGCAAGGCGCGCGTCGCCCTCGCCCTCGACCCACGCCCAGCGCAGTTTGCGGCGCTCGAGCTCGCCGATTGCGACGTCCATGAACTGGCGCCGCGCAAGATCGCTGCCGAATAGCCGCGTCCCGTCCTCTTCCCACGGCAGGTCCATCGCCGGGACCAGATACAGGTCGGCGACGTCGCCCCACGCCTCGATCTCCGGCAGGCGCTCGCCGAGCAGCATCACCGCCCACGCCTGCGTCATCAACGGGTCGGTGTCCGAAATCAGCCACGCCGGCCTGCGCGCCAAGGCCATCTGCGTCGCCGCGACATGGCCGCGGAAGATCGCGCGCAGGTCGTCGGCCTCCAGGTCGGTGCCATGCGCCTCGCAATAGGCGCGGCCATATTCCGGGACGACCAGTCCGCCCAATCGCGCGGCGATCCGCGGCGTCAGCGCCGACTTGCCCGTGCTTTCGGCACCGTGAAGACAGATATGGCGCGTCATGCCGCCAGCCCTTCCCGCGGCGCCTCGACGCGCGACGCCGCGCGCCGCCACTCGATCAGCCCGGCGATCGAAATGCCGAGCAGCAGCACATAAACCGCGCTCGTCGCATAAAGCCCGCGCCAGGCGAACAGCGGAACGGCGATCAGGTCGACGAGGATCCACAGCCACCAGCTTTCGACCCGCCGGCGCGCGAGCAGCCATTGAGCTGCGATGCTTGCCATCGCGATTGCGCCATCGGCCCATGGCGCCGCCGCATCGGTGAAGCGATGCATGCCAAAGCTCCACGCCAGCCACGCCGCGATGGTCGCGCCGCCCCATAGCCACCGATCGCGCACCGCCATCCATCCGACGGGAACGCCGCTGTCGGCGCGCGCGCGCGACCAGTTGGTCCAGCCATAAAGATTGAGCGCGAAGAAAAATCCCTGAAGCAGCATGTCGCTGTAGAGCCGCGCCTCGTAAAATACGATCGCGTAGAGGCTGACCGCGACAAGCGCGAAGGGATAATTCCAGACGCTGCGCCGCGCGACGAGCGCAACATTGACCAGCACCAGCGCGGCGGCGGCCCACTCGAGTTCGCTCATGTGTCGGCCCCGTCGCCCGGTTCGACGTACCTTGGCCGCACCCACAATCCCTCGCGGCTGATCCGCCGCTGCGGCGGGCGGCGCAGCACCGACCAGCCGGCGCGCGCGACCCAGCCGAGCTTGCTCATCCGCGACGTGCCGGCGCGGTGATCCCACGCATGGTCGCCGCGCGCACGCACCTCGCGCGCGATATCGCCATAAATGCCCGTCGCCGCGAGCACCGCCCAGCGGCTGCGCGGGGGAAGCTTGCGCGCGCCCCAGCGCGCCGACGCTTCATATTCCTCAGCCATTTCGGACAGCCATTTTGCCATCACCGACAAGCGCGAACGAAATGCCGGATGCATGTGCTGCCCCGGCGGGATATCGAGTTCGACCATCCATTCGACCGGCAGATAACAGCGGTCGGCGGCGGCATCCTCGGCCACATCGCGTGCGATATTGGCAAGCTGGAAGGCGATACCAAGGTCCGACGCGCGGTCGAGCGTCGTCTCATCAGCCGGGTCCACCCCCATCACCAGCGCCATCGCGACCCCGACCGCTCCCGCGACATGATAGGAATAACGCAGCAGGTCGGCCTCGCTGCGCGGGCGCCAGTCGTCGGCATCGAGCGCGAAGCCCGCGATAATATCGTCGATTACGGCACGCGGAATGGCGACGTCGGTCAGCAACATACCAAGCGCGTCGAACGCCGCCTCGCCCGTCGGTCGCCCTGCGAAGGCCGCATCGGTCAATGACCGGATGCGCTCCAGCGCGGCGCTTGCATCATGCCCCTCGCGCATCGTCCCGCCATGGTCCTGTCCATCGGTCAGGTCGTCGGCGGCACGGCACCAGGCATAGAGAAGCCACACGCGTTCGCGCGTGATGCGGTCGAACAACTGGCTGGCCAGTGCGAAACTTTTGGATCCGCGCGCTATGCTGTCGTGCGCGAAACCATGGAGGGCATGCGCATCATAGACACCCTCCCCCGTCATTACAGATCGTCGGCCTTCATCGCGAAAATGGGGGCGTGCGGTTCATAGGCCGCCATTTTGTCGAGCAACTCGTCGATTCCGGCATCGACGACCATGATTCCGGCGTGTGCGGGGCGGATGAAACCGACGTCGATCATCTTGCGGTTGAAGGCGATGAGATCATTGTAGAAACCGGCGGCGTTGAGCAATCCGACGGGCTTCGCATGATAGCCAAGCTGTGCCCAGCTGATCGCTTCCCACAACTCATCCATCGTCCCGACCCCACCGGGGATGGTCAGGAAGCCGTCCGACAGGTCGGTGAACATGCGCTTGCGCTCGTGCATTCCCGACACGACATGAAGTTCGGTGCAGCCGCGATGCGCGACCTCGGTCCCGACGAGCGCCTCGGGTATCACCCCGATCACTTCGCCGCCGACTTCCAATGCGCTGTCGGCGACCGCGCCCATCAGCCCTAGCCGGCCGCCGCCATAGACGACGCCGATTCCGCGTTCGGCCAGCGTGCGGCCAACGTGGCGCGCGGTTTCCATATAGATCGGATCGGCAGGGGTCGCGGACCCGCAATAGACGGCAAGACGTTTCATAAAGCCTCCCTTACCCGTTCGTGTCGCGCGAAGTCGAGACATGCTGAGCCCATTCGCCACCCAATGGCTTTCGCAGCTTCTCCCGAAACGGCCCGAATCAATCAGTCGGCCGCTTCCAGCATCAACGCAGCTGTGGCCTTCGCGCTGCCGACAACGCCCGGAATTCCCGCCCCCGGATGCGTCCCCGCGCCGACGAAATAGAGATTGTCGATCACATCGTCGCGATTATGCGCGCGAAACCACGCGCTCTGCCACAATAGCGGTTCAAGGCTGAACGCGCTGCCCAGATGCGCCGACAGGTCGCGGCCGAAATCGGCGGGGGTATAGTGGAAACGGGTGACCAGCTTCCCGCGAAGCCCCGGCAACACGCGCCGCTCGACCTCTTCCAGTATCGCATCGGCGAATTGCGCGCCGAATGCGCCATCCCAATCGGCCTGCGCCTTGCCCAGATGCGCGACCGGCGCGAGCGCATAGAAGCCCGCATGGCCCGGCGGCGCCATCCCCGGGTCGGTCGCACTCGGATGGTGGAGATAGAGCGAGAAATCATCGGGCACGACGCCGTTCCGGTAAATATCGTCGAGCAGGCCCTTGTAGCGCGGACCGAATAATATGCTGTGGTGCGCGATATCGGGATAATCGCCCTTCACACCGAAATGAACGACGAACAGCGACGGCGACCAGCGCTTGCGCGCCAGGCTTTTCGCGACTTTCCTGCCGCGCGGATGCTCGGCGAGTAGCGCCTTGTAACTGTGCATCAGGTCGCCGTTGCACGCGACCATGTCGGCATCGCCCTGCCACCCGTTCGCCGTCGTAACCCCGGTCGCCCGATCCCCCGCCGTTCCGATTTTCGTCACCGGATCGCCGAGGCGCAGCGTCCCGCCAAGCCGTTCGAACAGCGCCGTCATGCCCGTAACCAGCGCATTGGTGCCACCGCGCGCGAACCAGACGCCGCCGTCCTTCTCGATCGTGTGGATCAGCGCATAAATTGCGCTCGTCGTCATCGGATTGCCGCCAACGAGCAGGCTGTGGAAGGACAGCGCCTGCCGCAGCCGTTCATCGGCTACATAGGAGGACACGACCGAATAGACGCTGCGCCACGCCTGATATTTGATCAGCGCCGGTGCAGCCCGGATCATCGACGTAAAATCCAGAAAGGCGACCGCGCCGAGCTTCACATAGCCCTGTTCATACACGCCCTTGGAATATTCGAGGAAGCGGTCGTACCCCGCGACGTCGGCGGGATGAAGTTTCGCAATCTCCGCGCGCAGCGCCGCTTCGTCGTTCGAATAATCGAAATTCGTCCCGTCGGGCCAGTTGAGCCGGTAAAAGGGCATGACCGGGACCAGATCGACATCAGCGGCCATGTCCTGCCCGCTGAGCGCCCACAGCTCCTCCAGGCACGGCGGATCGGTGATCACCGTCGGCCCGGCGTCGAAGGTGAAACCGTCGCGCTTCCAATGATAGGCCCGTCCGCCGGGCTGGTCGCGCGCCTCGACGATCGTCGTCGCGACGCCCGCCGACTGCAACCGGATCGCTAGCGCGAGGCCGCCGAAGCCGGCGCCGATAACAATCGCGCTGCGACTCATTTCCAGTCGAATTTCGAAAGCGCCGCAATCGCACGGCCGACCCGCACCGGCGGCCTGCCCGTCAGGATGCGCAATGTGTCGCCGCGAGTCGATCGTCCGGCATAGAAGCGCGCGATCAGCCCGGAAGACAGGCGATAGAAGCGAGCAAAGATGCGATACCGCTCTGCGGGTTCGGCGGCGCGGAACAGCATGGCGCCCAGCATACGATAGAAACGCTGGCGCCGCCACCCGGCCGCCGCGCGATCGCGCAACGCCGCAGCCAGATCGGCGCGGCCAGCGAGGGCAGGCAATGCCGAAGCCGTCCGCACCGCATCGGGCAGCGAATAGCCGGTCGTCGCATGAAAGGCCCCGGCGCGTGTTCCGATCCGCGCGGTGCGGTCCGAGGGGGGCCACAGGCGGTCGAAATCGCCCGCCATCACCACCGGCAGCACCCCCGTCTCCTCGCGCGTCACCGCCGCGACGTTCCAATTGCGCGCGGCCGCATAGGCCGCGATCCGCTCGCGAACCGCCGCGACGTCCAGATCGGCGTCGTCGCTGTAATATGTATCCTCGACGAACAATGTCTCGGCATCAAGCGGAAGCAGATAAACGAAGCGATAACCGTCCAGCTGTTCGACGGTCGCGTCCATGACGGTCGGATGCGCAACACCGTGCCCGCCGCTGACCGTCAACGCCTGCCCGACAAATTTCTGCCAGCCGCAATCGAGCGTCGGAAATTTGGCCGCGCCGCGCGCATCGATGACGTGCCGTGCCGACAGCCGCCCGCCGCGCGCGAGCAACACATGGTCGGGCGCGACATGTTTCGCGCGGTCGACGATGATATGTTCGGCGGGCAGCGCCGCTGCAACCGCAGCCGAAAGCGCTTCGCCGGTGATGCTCTTGTAACCCATCTTCAGCGTGCGGCGATGCCCGGGAAAGGCGACATCATATTCGCCCCAATGGTGCCGGACGAGCGGTGCGACCAGCCAGCGGTCGCCGCGGGCGATGTCGCTGTCGAAGAAGGACCAGATATGATTTCCGCCGATCGGGCCGGGTTCGACCAGCCGCACATCGAGGTCGGGTCGCTTCGCCGCAAAGGCCAGCGCGGCAAGCCCGCCGGCCAGTCCGCCACCGACAATCGCTATATCGCAGGGTAAAAGGTCGGGCACGGCCATGCACCAGCCCTAGCCGCGCGAACGCGCAACCGCTATCGCTTCGTGCATGGCTGCCTTGCTTTTCTCGACGCTCGCGATGACCGCCATTGTCGGCGTGCGTTATCTGATCAGCAGCGGCGCCTTTGCCTTTGCTACGAAAATGAAGCACCCCGGCCTTTATCGCGGACTCGAACCGCAGATGCGGCGCGAGATCGGATGGAGCCTCGCGAGCGCCGCCATTTATGGTGTCCCCGCAGGCATCGTCGCCTGGGGATGGCAAAAACATGGCTGGACGTGCATCTATACCGACCTCGACGCCTTTCCGCTCTGGTATCTGCCGGTCAGCCTCTTCGCTTATCTGATCATCCACGACACGTGGTTTTACTGGACGCATCGCTGGATGCACCGTCCCGCGCTGTTTCGCATCGCGCACGCGGTCCATCACGACAGCCGCCCGCCGACCGCATGGGCGGCGATGAGTTTCCATCCCGTCGAGGCGGTGACCGGCGCGGTCGTCATCCCCGCACTTGTCTTCCTGATTCCGATCCATGTCGCGATGCTCGGCCTTATCCTCACGATCATGACCGTCATGGGGGTTGGCAATCATATGGGGTGGGAAATGTTTCCGCGTGCGCTGGTCCATGGACCAGCGGGCCGCTGGCTGATAACCGCAACGCACCATCAGCAGCATCATGCCGCTTACCGAGGGAATTATGGGCTCTATTTCCGTTTCTGGGACAAAGCGTGCGGCACCGATCTGGGCCTTGGCCGCTTTGCCGCTGCTGACCGCGAACACCCCGCCGCCGACGGTTGAAGTCAGCGTCACCGGGCTGCGCAACATGAAGGGCCAGCTGCTGGTGTGCCTGACCACCAACCCTAGGGCCTTTCCCGATTGCAGCAAGGACAAGACGTCGGTGCGGATGGCGGTAAAGGCCGAAAATGCGGGAAATTTCAGGATCGCCGCGCCCGCAACCGGGACCTATGCGATCGCAGTCGTTCATGACGAAAACAGCAACAACAAGATGGACGTCGCAATCTTCCTGCCCAAGGAGGGCTTCGGCTTTTCGCGTAATCCGACGATCACCGTCGGTCCGCCCAGCTTCAAATCGGCGAGCTTTGCCGTGGCAGGCGATACGCATCAGACGATCCGTATGAAATATATGCTCTAGTGAGCGGAAGAACGCCCGGCTAAAGCATCGCCCGTGACCGCGAACTCCTCCCGCATCGCCGCTTTCGCCGACCGCTGGCCAAAGCTGTTGGCCCTCGCCCTGGGCCTCGTCTCGGCGACCGGCTTCGCGCCGCTCCACCTCTGGCCGCTGACCTTGCTTGCGTTTGCCGGCTGGATGGCGCTGGTGGGCCGTGCCCCGCGCGGCTGGCGCGCTTTCGGCACCGGCTGGGCGTTCGGGGTCGGCCATTTCGCGGCAGGGTTAAGCTGGATCGCGACCGCCTTCACCTATCAGGCGGCGATGCCCGCATGGCTCGGCTGGATCGCGGTCATACTCCTGTCGCTGTTTCTCGCCCTTTACCCGGCGCTTGCCGCATGGGGCACATGGGCGGTGACCAAATTCGTCAACCCCGCTCCCGCCCTTGCCAACGCGACCCTGTCCTTCACCCTGACCTTTGCCGCGCTGTGGACGCTGACCGAATGGCTGCGCAGCTGGCTTTTCACCGGCTTTGCATGGAATCCCCTGAGCGTGATCGCGGTGCCGTGGTTCGCGGCGCCGTCGCGCTGGATCGGAACCTATGGCACCAGCGGCCTCGTCTTCCTCGCGGCCGCCATTCTGCTGCTCGCCTGCTATCGCCGCCGCGCCGCCGCCCTCGCCCTTTTCGGCACGCTGTTCGTCGCATGGGGCGCCGCATCGCTGGTGCAAGTGGGCGACAATGTCGATGCCGCCGTCCGGAACAAAGGGCCCGCGGATGACCGAACTGCGATCACCATCGTTCAGCCCAATGTCGGACAACAGGACAAATGGGTCGGCGCGAAAGCCGACGCCAATTTCGCGAAACTCGCGCGGCTCACGAAGTCCAAAAACGACAAGCCGCGCCTGATTCTGTGGCCCGAGGCGTCGATCCCCGACTATCTCGAAACCGGCTACCCCTCGGTCTATTACGACCGCTCACCCGCCGAGGCGCGCGGGCGACTGACCGATCTGATGAATCCGGGCGATCTCATGCTGCTCGGCGCGCTGAAGCTCGAACTCGACAAGACGGGCGACGTCGTCGGCGCGCGGAATGCGGCGATGACCGTCCATCCCGACGGCACGCTCGGCCCCCGCTACGACAAGGCGCATCTTGTTCCCTATGGTGAATATCTGCCGATGCGGCCCCTGCTCTCGGCGCTCGGCCTGTCGCGCCTCGCGCCCGGGGATATCGATTTCTGGCCGGGCCCAGGACCGCGCACCCTCGACCTCGGTGCGTTCGGCCGGATCGGCCTGCAAATCTGTTACGAAATCATCTTTTCGGGTCAGGTCGTCGACCGCGCGAACCGCCCCGATTTCATCTTCAACCCGTCGAACGATGCCTGGTTCGGCGCGTGGGGCCCGCCGCAGCATCTGGCGCAGGCGCGGCTGCGCGCGATCGAGGAAGGCCTGCCCGTCGTGCGCGCGACCCCCACCGGGATCAGCGCGGTGATCGACGCCGACGGCCAGATACTCAAATCGCTGCCGATGCATCAGGCCGGGCGGATCGACACCACCCTGCCGCCGCCGCATGCTCCGACATTGTTTGCCCGCTTCGGCAACATGCTGTCCGTCGGATTTGCGTTGCTGTTGCTCGCGCTGGGCATTGCCTTTCGGCGGCGCGGACGCTAACAGCCGGGCCACATAAACTTTTCTTTATATCCGATCCAAAGAAAGTCTCCCATGCGCAACAGCTTCCTTTTCACCTCCGAAAGCGTGTCCGAAGGACATCCCGACAAGGTGTCGGACCAGATCAGCGATTCGATCGTCGACCTGTTTCTGTCGAAGGACCCCGAAGCGCGTGTGGCCTGCGAAACCCTGACGACGACCCAGCTTGTCGTCCTCGCCGGCGAAATCCGCTGCAAGGGCGTATTCGAGAACGGCGAGTGGGCGCCCGGCGCGCTGGAGGAAATCGAAGCCACGGTGCGCAACACGGTTCGCGAAATCGGCTATGAACAGGACGGCTTTCACTGGGAAACCTTCCGCTTCGAGAATAATCTCCACGCCCAGTCGGCACATATCGCGCAGGGCGTCGATGAAAGCGGCGACAAGGACGAAGGCGCCGGCGATCAGGGCATCATGTTCGGCTATGCGTCGGACGAGACCCCCGATCTGATGCCCGCTACGCTCGATTACAGCCACAAGATCCTCGAACGCATGGCGGCCGACCGCAAGGCGGGCAACGCGCCTTTCCTCGAGCCTGACACCAAAAGCCAGGTCACGCTGCGCTACGCCAATGAACGCCCGGTCGAGGCAACCGCGATCGTCGTATCGACCCAGCATGCGCCCGGTTATTTCTTCCACAATGGCGAAGGCGATGAAGCGAAATATCTGGAACTGCGCAACTATGTGCTGCGCGTGATCGCCGACGTCCTGCCCGCCGAACTGCTGACCGCGAACACCGTCTATCACATCAACCCGACAGGCCGTTTCGAAATCGGTGGCCCCGACGGCGACGCCGGCCTGACCGGCCGCAAGATCATCGTCGACACCTATGGCGGCGCCAGCCCGCACGGCGGCGGCGCATTCAGCGGCAAAGATCCGACGAAGGTCGATCGTTCGGCCGCCTATATCACGCGCTACCTCGCCAAGAATATCGTCGCTGCGGGCCTCGCGCGCCGGTGCACGATCCAGCTCAGCTATGCGATCGGCGTCGCCGAACCGCTGTCGATCTATGTTGATCTGCACGGCACGGGAAATGTCGACGAAGGCAAGCTGGAGGCCGCGATTCCGCAGCTCGTGCGCCTGACGCCGAAGGGCATCCGTACCCACCTCGGCCTCAACAAGCCGATCTACAAGCAGACCGCAGCCTATGGCCATTTCGGCCGCACCGCGACCGGCGAGGCTTTCCCGTGGGAGCGCACCGATCTGGTCGACCAGTTGAAGGCCGCACTCGCCGCCTGAGGCAGATTTGATGCTGCATCAGGCCGGGTGGCGGGTTGCCGCCGCCCGGCCTCGCGGCTAATGCGCGCCGCATGACTGCACATAAACCCGGCGACCCCACGACGATCAACCGCCTGTACGGCCGTTCTAAGGGCAAGCCCCTGCGCGCCGGCCAACAGGATCTCATCGACAATCTGCTGCCGCAGATCGCCGTGCCCGATGAAGGCGACGTCACCGCCGAGGCACTCTTCGGCTACGACCGCCCCTTGCATTTCGAGATTGGCTTCGGCGGCGGCGAGCATATGGCCGGCCGCGCCGACATGCTGCCCGATCACGGCTTCATCGGCGCCGAACCCTTTATCAACGGCGTCGCGCAGGCGCTCGTCCATGTTGCTGGAGATCACGGCGAGCGGCTTCCGCTCGGCAATGTCCGCATCCATCATGGCGATGCGCTGGAGGTGCTACGCCGCATTCCCGATGGCGCGCTCAGCTTCGCCTATCTGCTCCATCCCGATCCCTGGCCCAAGGCGCGCCATGCCAAGCGGCGGATGATGAACGACGGTCCGCTCGACCTGATCGCGGCCAAGCTCAAGCCCGGCGGCGAATTCCGCTTCGGCACCGATCACCCCATCTATGTCGCACACGCGCTGATGATGATGCGTCGCCACCGCCACCAGTTTGAATGGCTGGCCAAGGATTCACAGGATTTTCTGGTCCGTCCCGGCGGCTGGCCCGAAACCCGCTATGAAGCCAAGGCGCGCGCTCAGGGGCATGAGGTCTGGTATTTCCGCTGGAGGCGTACATAAGAGTGCTATAGAGTTGAAAAGGCTAGTTTTTTCTAGTTCTTCCCTATGCTATCTCTTCCCCAATTACGCGGCAATTTCCGTCACGGTGATTGCCCGGTGATTGCTGGAAACGCCGTATTGGGAGACCATTTATGGCACGCGGAAAGATCACGAAACGCTCTATCGATGCTCTCATCGCAAGCAGCGAAAATGACATCCTTTGGGATGATAGCATAAGAGGCTTTGGCGCCAAGCGAACAAAATCGGGGGCCGTTTCTTACGTTCTGCAATTTCGAATGGGCGGACGAGAATCCAAGACCCGCCGATATACCATCGGCAGTCACGGCTCGCCTTGGACGCCAACCACGGCGCGAGCCGAGGCAGAGCGATTGTTCATACTCGTCGCCCAAGGCACAGATCCCGGCGAGGCGGAGCGGCAGCGCCGGCGTGAGGAGGTAGACTTGGCATTCGACAATTATGCCGATCGGTTTGTCGAGTCTTGCGTCGGCAAAGGTTGGAAGCGGCTCGCGGAGCAAGCTCTGAGACTCCATGTGAAGCCGGTGTTGGGTTCCAAACCCCTACCCCGGCTCGTTCGGTCCGATATTGTTGCGGTGATCGACCGGATGCCGCGGGAGCAAATAGGCAATATCCGGAACGTCTTCGCGGTAATACGGCGACTGTTTCGCTGGGCGGTGAGCCGCGGGGATATCGACCGCAGTCCAATGGAGGGGATGGAGACACCCCCTGCCGTTACGCCGCGTGACCGCTGGCTTTCCGACCAAGAGCTCGCCCGCGTCTGGCTCGCGGCGCCGCACACGCACCATTGCTTCGGCCCGATCATTCGGCTTCTTATCGTCACTGGACAGCGACGAGAGGAAGTTTCGTCGCTCCGCTGGGAGGAAGTCAACCAAGTCGAACGTATGTGGACCTTGCCAAAGGAGCGGGCAAAGAATGGCAAGTCGAACCAGATACCACTGAACGATTTGGCGGTTGCCGTTTTGGATCAGGTGGCCGGCACGGCTAAATGGCCGCGTGCCGGGAAGCTGTTCGCGACGGCGCGCGGAGGCGCTTTCACGGGCTACAGCAAGGGAAAAGACAAACTGGTTTTGCTCTTATCGCAGGACGGCGGCGAGCCAGTGCCCGACTGGCGTCTGCATGATCTGAGGCGCACGCTCGCAACAGGATTTCAGCGGCTTGGGATCCGATTCGAAGTCACCGAAGCCGTTCTGAACCATGTGGGCGGATCCCGCGCGGGCGTGGCTGGAATATATCAGCGCCACGATTGGAAGGAGGAAAAGCACGAAGCGCTAAAGATGTGGAATGATCATGTTTCCTCAATCATCCTTGCGGCTAGGTCAGCCGCGCGCGGATAACTTGTCAGATCCTTCCAGCATCGAATCCGAGCTTTCACCAATGACACTTGCGCCACTCGCTCGTCCAGAAATGGAAAGCCGAAGGCATCTCACACGAGGAACGTTAAAAAGGGCCCGCCTCTTCGGCGCACCAGACCGGCCCGTCGCCGTCCCACACTGCGACCGGGGTGCAGGTGAAGGATTGGCCGGTCGGAACGACCGAGGCGAGTAGAAGCAGAGCGAGCATTATCCGGCCCTAATGCCGACGGCCGGCCGTTTCAAACGCCCAAACAGACCCAAGCGCCAAAGCACGGCGCGAAGCCCCCACAAGAAACACGCCCTTGGCGAGCCCGCAGCCGGGCGGCGTGCGCGCGGGCCTGTGGGCCAGCCACCGCCAGGCAAGGATAGCGAGCCAAGTGCGCTGCGCGGCCAGAACATCGCGCTACCTCTGGCGCCGCCTGACGGCGCCAGAGCACGCTCAATCGAGACGCGCTTGATCCGGCAGCGGCAACTGCCCGGCGTTCAACCCTTGTAGCGAATGACGTGTCGCGACTCGCTGCACAGGCCGAAGGATGCTTCCAGCAGTTCGAAGCCGCGAACGCCGCCAGCGACCTGCATCGCAGCCCCCGCCTCCGCAGCTGATGAGAGATCGAGCCGGTCCGCGACGCATTCGTCGCAGAGCGGCGTCCCATCCATACGACGGACAAGGGCTTCGACGCGTTCTGTGGTGGACGATCTTGGGGCCATGGGTGCGCCGTAGAGATGTATCGGGATCCGAGGAAGCCGCTAACGCGGGGTGGCTGAGTTTGGCCGGTAGCGGAAATGCCGCTATCAGGCGGCGATCGCAAAATACGGGAATTCGGGCGGACCCCACGCTCATTGAAGATGCCGCAGCTTGTCAGCCGCCTCAGTGCGAACTGAGGATCACACTGCACATGTCCACTCTTTGAAATATGGATCGTTGAACGCCAGAATGTCATCGTTGAAAGTTCCGAACGCAATGTCGGGACGATGCTTCATACCTTGGTAGAAGGCATCGCTGTTACCATCCTCGAAACCGGCTTCACGCGGAGGGGCGGCAATCACGGCGTGGCGCTGAGCCTCGGGACATATCGTAGCCGCGGCCGGCCACGTCCATTCCTGCCCCACCTGCACAAGGGCAATCTCGGGACGTATGAATTCCGGAATGCCGGGAGTGGTATGGAGCGCGATGGCGTTCCACACGGTCGCGATATGGCCTTCCGAAATCCCGCGCTCAAGCAGGAAGTTGCGCTCCGCATTGGCGCCATCCACTTCGAAGCGCAGAACAGGGCAACGATTATGGCGGCCGCGCAACCCATGAACCCGCTCGCCGCAGCCAGTCCCCCGCCCGGTTGAATACGTCCGGAGCGTAAGCATCGAAATGGTATCACCAAGAATAGATCGACCAAGGTCGGTACACAGGAACGCTGAGAATGACGAACCATTGCGTGCCAAGCTCGGGCTGATAGCCGAGCATTGAGACGCACCATTGCGTCGCGGCCCGCACGCCGCCGAAGACGATGATGAATACAGCCAGTATTTAACCTACAAGCAACTTGGTGGGGTTCATGATCGGGCTCCGCCCGAGGGCGTGACCCCGCTCGGGTTCATCCGATCAAGATCGCCTCCTTGATCCCTAGAAAACTCCCGTCGCGAGTCGCGATGGGGCGCCACCAGGCGGACGCCCCCGTATCTAAAGCAGAAAAGCTTGCCATTCGCGAGATGCCGGTCCTGTGGACCCGTCCATGCTTGCCCAACTTCGACGGCGACCACATGGTGCACGATGCCCGTGCTTCCTCGCATGAACGCCCACGTCCCGCACCCTCGGAGGTAGATCGCCCAGCCTCAACAGACCCAGGACAGAGCATCTGCGCGCCTCGCTGGCGCCGCAATGCTAGACCATGGACAATTCGGGGCGCTCAGCATCCCGGCTTGCTGCGTAGATGATCGGGGCATCCGCCATTTGCGACGCTTCTCGATGACCCGGTGACGGTTTCAACCGTACATGGCCGCATGATCTGTATCGTATCGCGAATAACTTTCCTTTAGCGTCGCAACATTCAAAAGCATCCGCACACATGGGGTACTAGCGCCGGGTCGGAAAGCACGCGTTTGAATCCAGACGCTTTCAGTTCGGCGACTGCCGCTCAGCGCGATCACTTCACGCTCGATTTCAAATGCCTCGCCCACGAACAACGGCCCCTGGTGCAGACATATCTCCTGATCGGCAAACAGACCAACCGAGGGTCCGCGTGCCGAGAATTCGGCATGGCCCTGATAGCCGAGGAGCACGCTCATCATTTCCATGGGTATGATCGCACCACCAAATGGCGAGGCATCTGAATACCAGGCCGAAGGTTCGGTGATGCGTTTCAGCTTATCGCTGAGCGAGAAGGGATAGAGGGCGCCCATTGGCTGGTCGTGCCCCATTACGGCGGGCATCCGGCCGCTCTTCTGTCCGACGGATATACCGTGCAGAAGGACTGGCTTTACAAGGGGCGGCAGCGTCAAGAGACGCTCTGAAAGCGCCGTGGTGCCATGCCCCTGCAAGGACGCCGTTCCACTCAAAACTTCGGTTCCATCCGCCTTCGTCATCCGAACCGTCGCAACGCCCGAGACGTCGGGCATATCCATCAATGCCCGCACCTTGTCACCCTCGTAGACGGGGCTGCGGTAGTGAACGGAGAGACAGCCCCGGACGAACCAGTCTTGTCCGAAAACGGCCTCGCCGAGAGGCGCGAATTGGCTGAAGTGCGTTGGACCTTCGATCGTGCCGCCCTTGAAGCCGAGCTTGAGCGCCGTGGCATCGTCATGGATCGAGGCATGCTGGTCATAACTTTGCTCAGACAGCATCTGCAGGGGGGTACGCCATGGCCCGGCAAGGAATCCATCTTCCTGCGACATGGGTGTCGAAAAAGCCTCCGACGGAAAATAGCCCATCGATATCTCCTCTCGGTCGGACCGGCCAGCGGGAGCACCCACCGGCGGCCGGCAACAATTGTCAAAATTCTCGCTGCCTCGCCGGGATCTTAACGGTGAGGCCGTCGAGCGCCTCATCGATCATAAGCTGGCAGGCCAGGCGGCTTTCCGGTCTTTGATCCTCGACGAATTCCAGCATCATCTCTTCCGTCACCGTCACGGGCGGAACATGATCCGTCCACTGCGCGTCAACATAGACGTGGCAGGTCGCACAGGAACA
>Ga0307414_10000384_pt1 | contig 24016 bp, 22 predicted proteins | sample DK1Ometagenome_FD_203804 | JGI IMG/M metagenome (GOLD analysis project Ga0307414, IMG submission 203804) | Maize rhizosphere microbial communities from greenhouse at UC Davis, California, United States - DK15-O-3 | ecosystem: Host-associated > Plants > Roots > Rhizosphere > Soil | place: USA... | reverse complement strand
TTCCAATAGGATTGCCTCGCCGCTCCGCTCCCGCCAATGGGGCGGAGTGACCGCCGACAAACGCAAAATCGAAGGCCTCGCCTTCATCGCCCTGCTGGTCGGCAATCTCGCGCTGGCCTGCGGGCCTTTCCTTGTTCGGAACAGCGGGGTCGGCCCGGTCGCGGCGGGTTTCTGGCGGCTGGCATTGGCGCTGCCCTTCCTCTTCCTCCTGGCCCGCGCATTCGGGCAGCCGGTGCATCGTCCCCGCAAGGCGCTGATGCTGGCGATTGCGCTCGCTGCCTTCTTCTTCGCCGCCGACCTCGCCGCCTGGCACGCGGGCATCCTTTTGACCAAGCTCGGCAACGCCACGCTGTTCGGCAACATCTCCAGCTTCTTCTTCGCTGCCTGGGGCCTGTGGCTCGCCCGCAAATTGCCCTCGCCCATCCAGGCGCTCGCCCTTACGTTGGCGGCCGCCGGATGCGGGATGCTGATGTGGGGCAGCGCGGAACTGTCCGCCGCCCATCTTCGCGGCGACCTGCTCGCTGCCTTCGCCGGCCTGCTGTACACAGGCTATCTCATCATCGTCGAACGCACCCGGGGGGAACTTCAATCGCTGCCCCTGCTGTTCCTCGCCAGCCTGTTCGGCGCCGTCATGCTTCTGCCCGTGGCGCTCGGCGCAGGCGAGACGATTATTCCCGCCGACTGGACGGGCCTCGTCGCGCTGGCGCTGTGCAGCCAGGTCGTCGGTCAGGGACTGCTCGTCTATGCGCTCGGCCATGTCCCGCCGCTGGTAGTCGGGGTCGCCATGCTGACCCAGCCGGCGCTGTCCGCTTTCCTCGGCTGGGCTTATTATGGCGAGTCCTTCACCCCGCTCGACTGGACCGGAGCGGCGACGATCGTCATCGCTCTGATCCTCGTGCGGTTGCGCGAACGGGCGCCCAGGCCCAATTAGCGCCGATGACCGACCCGACTCCATTGGAAACGCTGAAGCTCCGCCTCGCCCTGAAAGTCGGCGAGCAGGCGGTGTTCGACGGCTGGACCAAAAAGGCGGTGGACAGCGCCGCGGACGAGCTGGGCATCGACCGCGCCCAGGCCCGCCTCGCCTTCCCCAAGGATGCGGCGCACATGATCGAGGCCTGGATCGAGGGCGTCGACGCGGCGATGCAGGCGCATTTCACGCCGGAGGTGGTGGAGAAAATGCGGGTCAGCCAACGCATAAGGGCGATGATCTGGTTTCGGCTCGAAACCACCGGCCCCGCACGCGAGGCGGTGCGTTCCGCTTTGTCGATCCTTGCCATGCCGCAGAATGTGCCGCTGGCGCTGCGCACCGGCTGGCGCTCGGCCGACCTGATGTGGCGGCTCGCCGGCGACACGGCCACCGATTACAACCATTATTCGAAGCGGCTGATCCTGTCGGGCGTCTATACCGCCACCCTGCTGGCCTGGCTCGATGACCAGAGCGAAGGCTGGACCGAAACCGCCGCCTTCCTCGACCGGCGCCTGGCCGGAGTCGGACGGTTCGAGAAATGGAAGGCCGAATGGCGCGGCAACGAGCTTCGCCGCCCGAGCCTCGCCCGCTTCCTGGGACGCCTGCGCTACCCCGCCCGCTAACGGGAATCCCTTATAGCTTGCCGCCGATGGGGCCCGGCGGCGCGTCGATCCTCAGCCACCCGGTGACCGCGAGCCTGTCGCCATAGGCGAAGGGCGAAACCAGCCCGACGCTATGATCGGTCGGGACCATGAAGATGTTCATCGCGTTGAAGATCGGGCGAAGCGCCAGCTCGATGTCATGGTCTTCGTTGAAGAACTGGAGATATCCGCCCCAGTCCCGCTCCCACAGGCGGGTGAAGTTGAGGACATAGGCCGCCGCCCGCGCATTGGCCGGGTCGTGGTCCGAATGCGATTTCAGGAAATGGCCCGCCTGATAGAGCGTCGCCTGCGCGTCGACCCATTGCACGTCCGGCCGGCCAGTCAGCTTGCGGAACCATTCCAGAACCGGCGGCGAATTCAAGAACTCGAATATTTTGAGGATCGGCAGCTTGGGCGCGGCCGGATCGAAATAGCTGCCGACAATCGGGTAGAAGGCATAGACGAATTGGTAATTGCGTTTCGCGCGCTCGACGATTCCGGAGAATAGCTGCTCGACCTGCGCCGGTCCAAGCCGGGCGAGTTGCTGGGGAGGGACCTGCTCCACCCGGTCGCCGACATTATAGACCAGCCACCACGGCGTTTCGTCCGCCAGCATCCCGTGGACCTGCTCGGCGCTTTGGGGTTGGAGAATATCGCGCACCTGCAGCCGGCGATTCTCCGCCAATTCGCGCGCAAGCTTTTCGATATCGAGGTCGGGATTCAGCTTCATGGTGGTCGACGGCGGCGTAGCGGGCCGGCATCCGCCTGTCACGAGGGGAAAATCCGCCTGGATCATTCCGACGATTACGGAAATCTGGAGCGGGCGAAGGGATTCGAACCCTCGACCCCAACCTTGGCAAGGTTGTGCTCTACCCCTGAGCTACGCCCGCTCATGCGCTGAGCCGCTCGGCCGGGACGCTTCTTGCGTGTTGGCCGTTCGGCTAGGGTGGAGCGGGCGCCTAGCATCGCCATTCGCGGGCCGCAAGCCCCACCTTGCCGCCCTGCGCCGCCCGGCCCATATGCGAAGGCCTTCGACGAGGAGTAAAGCGTGGCGACACTGGGTGTGAACGAGGCCGAGCGCGAGGCGATCGAGCGCTTCCAGTGCGACGTCATCGAACCGTCGATGAGCAGCCTCATCATCCTCGATTTCTGGGCGGACTGGTGCGGGCCGTGCAAGCAGCTGGCGCCGGTGCTCGACAAGATCGCCGCCGATTATGCCGACAAGGGCGTGAAGCTCGCCAAGATCGACGTCGAAGCCGACAAGCTGATCGCCGCCCAATTCCATGTTCAGTCGATTCCCACCGTCTATGCGATTTTCCAGGGCCAGCCGGTCGCCGACCTCACCAGCTATCGGACCGAGGCGCAGTTGAAGCGGATAGTCGACCAGCTCCTCTCCCAATTGCCCGTGAAAGGAGAGGCCCAGGACCTCGCCGCGCAGGTGGAGCCGCTGATTGTCATGGCCGAGCAGGTGCTGGGCGAAGGCGACGCTGCCCGGGCCGAGAACATCTTCTCCCAGATTCACGAAATGGACCCGGCCAACGCGGGGGCGGTCGGCGGCCTCGCGCGAGCCATGATCGCGGGCGGCAAGGCGGACGAGGCTCGCGCATTGCTCGATTCGCTCGATGCGGAGCAGTCGAAGCATGCGGCGATTGCCCGCGCCCGGGCGGCGCTGGAAGTCGCGGCTGCACCGGCGGCCGATGTTTCGGCGGAGGAAGCCCGGCTCGCGGCCAATCCGGACGATCATGAGGCGCGCTTCGCCATCGCTCAGGCGAAAATGGCGGCGGGCGACCGGGACGCGGCGGCCGATGCGCTGCTGGAGATCATTGCCCGCGATCGCGACTGGAACGAGGGCGCGGCGCGCACGCGGTTCCTGCAGATGCTCGAGGCGGCCGGTTTCGAAGATCCCTGGGGCCGCGCGCAGCGGCGGCGGCTGTCGGCGCTGCTGTTCACATGATGGGGGCAAAGCCCGCGCGAATCCCGCTGTTCCCGCTGGCGGGGGCGATCCTGTTCCCCCGCGCGCAACTGCCACTGCACATCTTCGAACCGCGATACCGCGACATGGTGCGCGACGCGCTTGCCGGGCCGGGCCGGATCGGCATGATCCAGCCTTCGGGCGACGGCGAGCCGCCGCCGCTGTTCCAGACGGGATGCGTCGGCGAGATCGTCGGGGCGGAAGAGCTCGACGATGGCCGTTTCAACATCGTGCTCCAGGGGTCGGCGAGGTTCCGGCTGATCGCCGAGCGCGACCTGGGCACCGAATATCGCCAGGCCGACGTCGATTTGGCGGCCTATGACGATTCCGAACCGGAACCGCTTGGGCTCGCCCAACGGGCCGAAGTGGAGCGCGAGGCGCGACGGTTCGGCGACGCCCTGGGACTGGCGGTCGACTGGGCGGCGGTCGGGCAGCTCGACGACGAGATGCTGGTCAACGCCATCGCCCAGGTCGCGCCATTCGACACTGGAGCGAAGCAGGCTTTGCTGGAGGAACGAACACTCGCCGGGCGCGCGGACCTGGTCGTCCAGCTGATGCAGTTCCAACGCCTCGCGCCCGGCGGCGCGGACGTGGGGCAGACGCTTCAGTAGCTAGATCGGCAGGCCGCGAAGCAGCAGCGGCAAATCGCCGCTCGTTCCACGCGCCTCGGCCATCAGCCGGTCCTTGACCGGCCCGATGCGGTTGATGAGACCCATTCCGAAACGGCGCACCTTCGATGCGGCCCTTCCGGGGATTCCGTAGACGCGCGTCAGGCCGTCGGTTGCCAGGCTCACCATGAAGGTGTCGAGGCCGCGCCAGCGCTGGTAGCGGTCGAGCAACTGCTGGTCGCCGAGGTCGAGGCCGAGGCGCGCTCCTTCGACCAGCACCTGCGCCAGCGCGGCCGCGTCGCGGTAGCCGAGGTTCACGCCCTGTCCTGCAATCGGGTGAATGCCATGCGCCGCGTCCCCGACCAGCACGAGCCGGTGATCGGTGATCCGCGCCGCATGGTGGAAGCCGAGCGGGTAGGTCGAGCGGGGGGCGAGCAGCCCCACCTTCCCAAGAAAACCGCCCATCGCAGCCTCCGCTTCGGCAGCGAAGTCCTCGTCGCTGAGCGACAGGAAGCCGGACGCATCCTCCGCCTTCACCGACCAGACGATCGCCGAGCGGTGGCCCTCCTTGTCGTCCGTCATCGGAAGAAGCGCAAAAGGGCCGGACGGATAGAAAATCTCATAGGCGACATTGTCGTGCGGCCGCTCGTGGCGGAGCGTCGAGACGATCGCCGAATGATCATATTTCCAGCGAGCGACGCGAATCCCCGCTGCCTCGCGCATCGGCGAATTCCGCCCTTCCGCGGCGACCAGCAACGAGGCGCCGAGTTCGCGGCCGTCTTCGAGCCGGACGACGACCCCATGATCCTCGCGATCGACCGATGCCGGGCGGGATTTCCATAGCAGATCGATGTTCTTGCCCGCCCGCGCCCGCGACAGGAGGGCCGCGTGAAGATGCCGGTTCTCGTTCATCCAGCCGAGCGGCTCGTCATCGTCGCCCGGGTCGAACGCCAATCCGCCCGGCTCGAGCCCGTCGGCGACTTCGATCCGCCGGATCGGGCAGCCCAGCACGGGGAAATGATCGCTGATTCCGATCGTGTCGAACATCCGCTTGGACGAGGATGACAGCGCGCTGGTCCGGCCATCGAATTTCGCATCCTTGCGCGCCTCGGGATCGGCCGGGTCGACGACCGTGGAGCTAAGGCCGCTCGAGTCCAGCGCCGCGGCAAGCGCCAGCCCGACCAGGCCGCCGCCGAGGATGATTACGTCGCTTCGCTGCATCACCTGTCCACCTATAGTGCGGGCCCCTGCGTGGGAAGCCTTGCCCCGGAGTCCCGCCACAGGCACAATTGGCGAACGAACGATTAGCCGGGGGAAGTGACGTCATGGCGACGGCCGCGCAGCGCGCGCAGAAGAAGGATCTGGGGCCCGATTGGCGCGAGACCTTGTCGGCCTCGATCCGGGGATTCGTGCGCAAGACGTTCGGCGTAGCGCTGGTGGCATTGGCTGTCGCGCTTGGAGTCGCGCTCGTCACCCATTCGAGCGTCGATCCCAGCCTGACCACCGCCGCCGGTGGTCCGCCGACCAATTGGCTCGGAAGCTTCGGCGCCTATTCGAGCGACGCGCTGCTGTTCCTGTTCGGCCCGGCGGCCGGGCTGTTCCTGCCACTCATCGCCCTGGCCGGATTTAGGATGATCCGGGGCTCCGGCGCCGGACGGATCGGGCGGGCCCTGCTGGTCGCCGCCGTGGGCGTCGGACTGATCGGCATTGCGCTTGGCTTGTACGCCGGTTCCGCGGTTTCGGGTCTGCCCGCGGGATATGGCGGCGCACTTGGCCTCGCCGGGGCTTATGGCGTCGATGCGGCGGTCGGCCTGGTCGGGAATGCGTCGATCGAAGGGCCGCTGCGCCTGTCGCTGATGGCGATCCTGGCAATCGCCGGATTTGTCGTCGGATGGCTCGCGCTGGGGGTCCGGCCCGAGGAGAAGGAGTGGGCCGCATCGAAGCTGAAGCGCGATCCCAATGCCGCGCCAAGGCCTCGCCGCACGCGGGAAGCTGGTCCTGAGGACGACGAAGCGATCGCATCTCCGCCGCGTTCCCGCCCGGCAGTGGCGGTTGCGGAACCGACCAAGGCAATCCTTCCAGCCATCAGGCCGAACGCGCGAAAGGGCCGAAGCGCGGCCGGCCAGACCAGTCTCGCGCTCGGCGACAATTACCAGCTTCCGACGCTCGACCTGCTCACTCCGGCGCCGGAGAAGGGCAAGAATGTGATCGACCGCGCCGGGCTGGAGCGCAACGCGCGGTTGCTCGAAAGCGTTCTCGAGGATTTCCACGTGCGCGGGGATATCGTCGAAGTCCGCCCCGGCCCGGTCGTCACCATGTACGAGCTGGAGCCGGCCAGTGGGATCAAGGCCAGCCGCGTCATCCAGCTGGCCGACGACATCGCCCGCAACATGAGCGCCCTGTCGGCGCGCGTGGCAACCATTCCGGGCCGGAGCGTGATCGGTATCGAGCTTCCCAACCAGAAGCGCGAGACGGTGTCCTTGCGCGAGCTGATCGGGAGCCAGGCGTTCGAGGACCAGAACATGTCCCTGCCGCTGATCCTGGGGAAGAATATCAGTGGCGATCCGGTCATCGCCGACATCGCGCCGATGCCCCACTTGCTGGTCGCCGGCACGACCGGGTCGGGCAAGTCGGTCGGCCTCAACTGCATGATCCTCTCGCTCCTTTACCGGATGAGCCCGGACGAGTGCCGGATGATCATGATCGATCCGAAGATGCTGGAGCTCAGCATCTACGACGATATCCCCCACCTGCTCGCCCCAGTCGTGACCGAACCCGGCAAGGCGATCCGCGCGCTCAAATGGACCGTCGAGCAGATGGAGGAGCGCTACCGGATGATGGCCAGCCTCGGCGTCCGCCAGCTCGCCAGCTTCAACGCCAAGGTGCGCGACGCCAAGGCCAAGGGCGCTCGCCTCGGCCGCAAGGTCCAGACCGGCTATGATGCCGACAGCGGCCAGCCGGTCTACGAGACGGAAGAGCTGGAATATGAGGTGCTGCCGCAGATCGTCGTGATCGTCGACGAGCTGGCCGACCTGATGATGACCGCCGGCAAGGAGGTCGAATTCCTGATCCAGCGGCTTGCGCAGAAGGCCCGCGCCGCCGGAATCCATCTGATCATGGCGACCCAGCGCCCGTCGGTCGACGTCATCACCGGCGTGATCAAGGCCAACCTGCCGACCCGCATCAGCTTCCAGGTAACCAGCAAGATCGACAGCCGCACCATCCTCGGCGAGCAGGGCGCCGAGCAGCTTCTTGGCAAGGGCGACATGCTCTACATGCCCGGCGGCAAGCAGATCATCCGAGTCCACGGTCCCTTCGTCAGCGACGAGGAGGTGCGCGCCGTCGCCGACCATTGGCGCAAGCAGGGCGTGCCCGCCTACAATCAGGCGGTGACCGAGGAGCCCGAGGACGGCGGCTATCTGTTCGACGGCCAGCCGGTCGGCGATGACGATCCCGAGACCCAGCTCTACCGCAAGGCGATCCAGATCGTCGCGGAAAGCCAGAAAGCCTCGACCAGCTACCTCCAGCGCCAGCTGCGCGTCGGCTACAACAGCGCCGCCCGCCTGATCGAGCGGATGGAGAAGGACGGCCTGGTCGGGCAGCCGGATCACGTTGGCAGGCGCGAGGTGCTGATCGACACCGAAGGGCATCCGATCTAAGCCTGAACGCGAGGGAACCCACGGGTTCAGGGGGCATTCAAGCCTTGAGCGCCATATGCGGCGCAAGCAATTTTCCAGGAGAATAGGATGAGTTTTGCCTCCAACATCGCGCGCGCCTTCGTTCCGGTGGCGCTGGTCGCGACGGTCGCGGCGCCGGCGCCGGCGGCCTCGTCCGCGGATTTGAACGCTGTCGAGGCGAGCCTTGCGGCGACTACCTCCATGACCGCCAACTTCGTCCAGACCGATGGCAAGGGGCGCCAGATGGCGGGCACGCTGCAACTCAAGCGGCCCGGCAAGATCCGCTTCGCCTATGGCGGCGGGGTCAACATGCTGCTGGTCGCCAACGGCAAGACGCTGAGCTTCGTGGACTATGATGTCGGCCAGAAGTCGAGCTGGCCGATCGCCAAGTCGCCGCTGGCGGTGTTGTTGTCGCCCAATCCGGATCTCGGGCGAATTGCCAAGGTCCTGCCGAGCGAGAGCCCGCAGGTCGTGGTCGTCCGCGCCCGCGACGCGCGCCGACCCGAATTCGGAACGTTGGTGCTGGCCTTCCAGCGCGCCCCGGGTGCCCCTGGCGGCTTGCGCCTTGAAGGCTGGACCGCGATCGATGCACAAAACAAGAAGACGACGGTGCGTCTTTCGAACCAGCGCTACAACGTCGCGGTGCCCGACAGCGCCTTCACTTATTCCGACCCGAAACGCAAGAAAGCGTAGCAATCGAAAACGGTTAAGGCTGGGGTCAGCTTCTTGGCCCTATTGAGAAAACTAGATCGTCGTCCACCGGGGTTTCCCCCTGTTACCCGGGTCATGCGATGATCGCCTTGCGTGACGAACGCTTGGTTGGCCCTCGCTCCACGCCCCCGGAGCGGGGGCCTTTTGGTATCAGCCCGGGGACTGGTGCCAAAGACCGTCCTTTTGCTTCCATCGAAAAAGCGGCTAGTCGGCCAATCGTGACCAAGCTCAAGATCGCATCCTGGAACATCAATTCGGTGCGCGCCCGCGCCCATATCGTCGGGCGCCTGCTCGACGAGGAACAGCCCGACATCCTCTGCCTGCAGGAGACCAAGGCGCAGGACATGGTTTTCCCGGCCGCGCTGTTCGCGGATCGCGGCTACATCCACCACGAGCTCAACGGGCAGAAGATGCACCACGGCGTCGCCATCCTGTCGCGCGTGCCGCTGCGGGATAGCGGCCGTCACGACTGGCAGGACAATGGCGAGGCGCGCCATGTCGGAGCCCGCCTAGAATGCGGAATCCGGCTGGAAAATGTCTATGTCCCCGCCGGCGGCGACATCCCCGACCGCAATCTCAACCCGAAATTCGGCCAGAAGCTGGACTTCATCGAGCGCATGACCCGATGGTCCGAAAAGTTGGCTGAGCCGACTTTGATCGTTGGCGATTTCAACATCGCGCCGTTGGAATGCGACGTCTGGAGCCACAAGGCGTTGCTCGACGTGGTCAGCCATACGCCGATCGAGGTCGACACGCTCGGCCGGCTTCAACAAGCGCACGACTGGGTCGATCTGGGCCGCACATTCATCCCAGCGCCCGAGCGCAATTTCACCTGGTGGAGCTATCGCGCGCAGGATTGGGCGGCGAGCGACCGGGGGCGGCGGCTCGACCATATGTGGGCGAGCCCAAGCCTGGCCCCACAAGCAACGGCCCACCATGTGCTGGAGCCGTGCCGCGGTTGGGAGCGGCCCTCCGACCATGTGCCCTTGATCGTCGAGCTCGAGGTGTGAGCGACGCTTCGCCGATCGAACGGGCGATCGCCGCCATGCGGGCCGGGCGGCCGGTCCGGATCGGCGAAACTGTCCTGGTTTCGGTCGAAACCGGGACGCAGGCGCTTTTGGACCTGCTCGATCCCGACCATCGCGCGCCCATGTTGATCAGCGCCCAGCGTGCGATCGCGCTCGGCCTTGCCAACGAGAAGGAGGCTGCTCGCGACGCCGGCCCGGTAGAGATCGGCCATTGCCAATGGCTCGACCGGGACACCGCGCGCGCGTTGGCCGATCCGGGCCAGGATTTCGACCGCGCGCCGATCGGCCCGCTCACCGCCATTTCCGTCGAGAATGGCCGGAACGCCAATGCCGGCCTGACCCTCGCCAGGCTTGCGGGCCTCCTTCCGGCGCTTTGGATCGTCGAGGCGGAAAGCGCCGTCGCGATCGACCCGGCGGATGTGGCGTCGGCGAGCAATGCGCTCGTGGCGACGATCGTGGCAAGAGCCCGGCTTCCGCTCGACGCTCTTCCGCCGAGCCAGATCGTCGCCTTCCGCGACCCGGCGAGCGGCGAGGAGCATGTCGCGCTGCTTGTCGGCGCGTTCGGCGGCAAGCTCCCGCTCGTGCGCCTCCACAGCGAATGCCTGACCGGCGATGTGTTCGGCAGCCTGAAATGCGATTGCGGTCCGCAGCTCAGGGAGGCGCTGCGGATCCTCGGCGACGAAGGCGGAGGCGTGTTGCTCTACCTTCGCCAGGAAGGGCGCGGGATCGGCCTCGCCAACAAGCTTCGCGCTTATGCCTTGCAGGACCGCGGGCTCGACACCGTCGATGCGAACCGACGCCTGGGCTTTGCCGATGACGAGCGAAACTATGGCATGGCCGCGGCGATGCTGCGGGCGCTCGGCATCGATCGGGTGCGCCTTCTCACCAACAATCCAAACAAGGTCTCAGGATTGGAACAGGAAGGAATCGAGGTAGCCCAAAGGGTGGCGCATCACATGCCGACCAATCCTCACAATGCGGACTATCTGGCCACCAAACGCAAGCGCAGCGGCCACCTGGATTAGTCCTCAAACAGGGCCGAACCGATCCGGACGGTCGTCGCGCCAAGCATTACGGCGGTCGGATAATCGCTCGACATGCCCATGCTGAGGCCGGTGACGTCATGGCGCCGCGCCAACTCCGCCAGAAGAGCGAAATAGGGCCCTGATTCCAAGCCGTTGGGTGGCATCGCCATCAGGCCGACCAACGGCAATGGCGAGGCGCGAACCGCCGCGAGCAACTGGGGAAGCTCCTCGATCGACACGCCGCCCTTCTGCTCTTCCGCCCCGATGTTGACCTGGACGAAGACCTCGGGGAAGCGCCCCGCCTTCTCCCCCTCCCGGACCAGCGCATCGAGCAGCGACGGGCGGTCGAGCGAGTGGATGACGTCGAACAGCGTGACGGCTTCCCCGGCCTTGTTCGATTGGAGCTGCCCGATCATGTGAATGCGCAATTCCGGATGATCGGCCCGCAGGGATGGCCATTTCTCCTTTACTTCGGCGACGCGGTTCTCGCCGAAATCGGTGACGCCCGCGGCGATCAGTGGCCCGATGTCCGCTTGTCCACGCTGCTTGGTCACGGCCACCAGCGTCACATCCTTCGGGTCGCGCCGCGCCGCCCTCGCTGCACGCGCGATCCGGCTCCGGACGTCGGCAAGTCGGATTGCGGCATCGCTCATGCGGCGCGCTATAGGAACAGCCATGGCAGCGAACCAGCCCCCTTGGCCGCGCGAGTGGCTGATGACCGACGAGAGGATGGGGGAAGGGTTATGGGAGGCGCTCCAGGCGTTGCCGGAGGGCGGGGGCGTTGTGTTTCGGCATTATTCGACACCACCGCAGGATCGCGTGAGGCTGGCAGGCCGGGTGGCGGAACTTTGCAGAGCAGGCGGCCTGAAGCTCGATGTGGCCCGAGACGCCAAGCTGGCGAGGAATTTGGGTGCCCAGCTTGCGCACAACCCCGTCGGCGATCGAGCCGGCCTGCCTTTTTCGCGTTCGGCGCATTCGCTTGGTGAGGCACGGGCCGCCTGCGCTTCGGGCGCTTCGCTGATTTTTCTGTCGTCCATATTTCCGACGCAGTCGCATCCGGGGGCGGTTCCATTTCCGCGAGATGAAGCGAGAGCGATTGTTGCTGAGTGTCCGGTGCCAGTGATTGCTTTGGGTGGGATGAACCGGGCGCGGTTCGACGAAGTGAAGAACGTCGGTTTCTATGGCTGGGCGGGGATTGATGCCTGGCTTCCAGCGGCGCCGCCACGCGAGTAAATCGCGTGACGTCAGTCGGGTTCGGCCGAGCCGACCCGTTGGCCGGCCTTCGCCATCTCTTCGCGCTGCTCCGGCGACGCTTCGCGCCGGCGTCGCTACGCTCGGCGGCTTAGGCTAAAACTTGAAGGCTGTTCCTACGTAGACCGCCTTGCTGTCGCGGCGGTCTTCGGCCAGCGCGGGGATCTGGTCGCGCTCGACCTTGTAACGGACGCCGCCGGTCAGCGCGATGTTGCGGCTGATGTTATAGGCACCGCCGACGTCGACCGACATGCTGTCCGGCCGGGTGAGGGCTGCAATGCGGCCTTCGTTGCGTTCGCCGCCGACCGCGATCCGGCCGGTGAACTTCTTGAGGTTGTAGCTCACCCCGACGACCGCGGTTTCGCGGGTGCCGATCACCGGATCGGGGCTGCTCGACCTGCTGACGTCGCCGGCGACCGCCAGGCGCTTCCAGCCGACGGCCATGCCCAGATCATATTGAGCAGGCGCCAGATTGTTGACCGCCGAGGCAACGGCCACCTCGACCGGCCGCGCCGGAGTCGGGACGCCGCGGGCGCGAATCGCGATTCGAAGTTGCGATGGCCTGCCGTTGGCGGCCGCCGGCGTGAACTTGAAATCGGCTATGGACCCTGCCCGGCCCGCGAAGATCGCCGCCAGGCGGGGATCGGCCGATGCCGGGGTGAAGGTCGAAATCTTGTCGAAACTCAAGGAGATCGCGGGCGGGCGGGCCTTTTCCGCGGCGGCGAGGCCGATCGCAGGAGTCATCACCAGCGCCGATGCCGCAAGCATCAGCGCCGCCTTCCCTCCGGCTGTGGTCGCCCTGTTGAACACGTCCCAAAGACTCCTACTCAGCCATGGATATAGCCCCGCGAACCTGTCGGTTCCATGACCGGAGTCGATTCAACATACGCCTGTTGCCCAGAGTCCACAAATGAGTCGCGGCTGTCCCGAAATCTGTCGCTTGCCGGACGGCCGCCAGCATCTATAACGCCTGCAAAGACCTTCACGTGAAGAGAGATGCGATGTCCCGCCTGACCCTGACCGCCGCCTTGTTGATTTCCGCCGGAACCGTGCTTGCCGGATGCGCCAAGGACCGGGATGTCCCGCGGGAACTGGCGCCGTCGCGGATGACGACGATCGGCGTGAACAGCTATCTTTGGCGCGCGGCGGTCGACACGCTTTCGTTCGCGCCGCTCGTTACGGCGGACTCCAACGGCGGTGTGATCGTCACAGACTGGTATACCAACCCCAATACGCCGGGCGAGCGGGTCAAGCTTACCGTGTCGATCGTCGACCAGGACCTCCGCGCCGACGCGCTCCGGGTTGCCGCGAGCCGGCAGGTCAACCAGGCCGGCGTATGGGTCGACGCGCCGGTCGCGGCGGCGACGGTCCAGAAGCTGGAGGACATCATCCTCACCCGTGCCCGCGACCTTCGCCGCACCACCATCGGCGGGTAAGGCCATCGAGCAATGAACGACCGCTTCGACCCGGCGGTTGCCGACCGGCGCTGGCAGCGGCGCTGGGCGGAAGCCAAATCATTCGAGGCGGACAGCGATTCGCCCAAGCCCAAGACCTATGTGCTGGAGATGTTCCCCTACCCGTCGGGGCGCATCCACATGGGGCATGTGCGCAACTATATGATGGGCGACGTGCTGGCCCGCTACCGGCGGATGCAGGGCTTCGAGGTGCTCCACCCCATGGGATGGGATGCGTTCGGGATGCCGGCCGAAAATGCGGCGATGGAGAAGAAGGTCCATCCCGGCGCCTGGACGCGCGCCAACATCGAGGCGATGCGAGGGCAGTTGCAGCGGATCGGCTTCGCGCTCGACTGGAGCCGCGAGCTCGCCACCTGCGAGCCCGATTATTACGGCCATGAGCAGGCGTTGTTCCTCGACCTGATGGAGGCCGGCCTGGTCTTCCGCAAGGAGAGCGAGGTCAATTGGGACCCGGTCGACATGACCGTGCTGGCCAATGAGCAGGTGATCGACGGCAAGGGCTGGCGCTCCGGCGCCCCGGTCGAACGCAAGAAATTGAGCCAGTGGTTCCTGAAGATCACCGACTTCGCAGACGAGCTGCTCGAAGGACTGGCCACGCTCGACCAATGGCCGGACAAAGTTCGACTGATGCAGGAAAACTGGATCGGCAGGAGCCGGGGCCTGCAATTCTGTTTCCGGCTGGCCGGCAACCCTCCGGGCGGCATGGAATGCGAGATCGAGGTCTTCACCACGCGCCCCGATACCATTTTCGGGGCCAGCTTCGTCGCCATTTCACCCGGCCACCCCATCGCCGAGGCGCTGGCCGCTGATAATCCCGAGGTCGCCGCCTTTATCGAACAGGCGCGAGCCGGCGGGACAAGCGCGGCCGAGGTCGAAACGGCGGAGAAACTTGGCTTCGATACGGGGCTGGAGGTCATCCATCCGTTCGACCCCGCCTGGCGGCTGCCCGTATGGATCGCGAACTTCGTGCTGATGGATTATGGGACCGGGGCACTTTACGGCGTTCCGGCGCACGATGCCCGCGATTTTGAGTTTGCAAATAAATATCATCTGCCCATCCGCCGGGTCGTGGCGTGCGACAGCGCCGGGGCCAACGCGCCTTTGGTCGAGGCGGAGACCGGCCCCGGAATCTCGGTCAATTCGCGATTCCTCGATGGGCTGACCAGCGAGCAGGCCGCCGCCGAGGTGATCAAGCGCGCGGAAGCGGCGGGCTGGGGCCATGGCAAGGTCCAGTACCGCCTTCGCGACTGGGGCGTGTCGCGCCAGCGCTACTGGGGCACCCCGATTCCCGTTATCCATTGCGACAAGTGCGGCCCGGTCGGCGTTCCCCGCGACCAGTTGCCCGTCGTCCTGCCCGAAGACGTCGATTTCGAGATCCCGGGCAACCCGCTCGACCGTCACCCGAGCTGGAGCAGGATCGATTGCCCGGCATGCGGCGGCCCGGCGCGGCGCGAAACCGACACGCTCGACACGTTCGTCGATTCAAGCTGGTATTTCATCCGCTTCGCCAGCCAGCCGGGCGACAGGCCGTTCGACCGCGCGGAAGCCGAGAAATGGCTTCCCGTCGGGCAGTATATCGGCGGGGTCGAGCATGCGATCCTGCATCTCCTCTACGCCCGCTTCTGGACACGGGCGCTCGAGAGGCTTGGCAAAATCGGGGTAAAGGAACCGTTCAAGGGGCTCTTTACCCAGGGCATGGTGACCCACGAGACCTATTTGAGCCCGGACGGGCGCTGGCTGAACCCGGAAGAGGTCGAGGTCGGCGAAGGTGGAGCGTTGCTCGAGCGGGCCACCGGAGCGGCGGTCCGGCGCGGCCGGGTCGAGAAAATGTCCAAGTCCCGGAAGAATACGGTCGACCCGGAGCCGATCCTCGACCGCTATGGAGCGGACGCGGTTCGTTGGTTCATGTTGTCGGACTCCCCGCCCGAGCGCGACCTTGAATGGTCCGAAGGCGGGATCGAAGGTGCCGCCCGCTTCGTCCAGCGCGTCTGGCGGCTGGCGATGGCGCCGGCCGGAAATGACGGCCAGGATCCTGCGCTTGCTCGCAAGGTTCACCGGACGATCGCCGCGGTCGGCGATGCCATCGAAGGCCTGCAGTTCAACAAGTCGGTTGCCGCTCTCTATGAGTTGACCAGCGCGATCGAAAAGGCCCGGCCCTCGGCGACACGCGATGAAGCGATCCGGACGCTGCTGTTGCTGGTCGCACCGGGCGCTCCTCACCTGGCCGAGGAGGCCTGGGCGGTCCGCGGCGAGCCCGGGATGATCGCCGACGCCGAATGGCCGAAGTTCGATCCGGCGCTGCTGATCGACGAGGAAGTGACGATTGCGGTTCAGGTCAACGGGAAGCTGCGTGAGACGATGACGGCTCCGCGCGGCCTGGCGAAGGAAGAAGCCGAGGCCATGGCGTTGGCCCTGCCCAAGGTCCAGTCGCAGCTGGGCGGCAACTCGCCGCGCAAGGTGATTGTGGTTCCCGACCGGCTGGTCAATATCGTCGCATGATGCGCGCGCTTGCCCTTGCAGCCTTCCTTGCGCTGAGCGGATGCGGCCTGCAGCCTATGTATGCCGGCGGGGCGTCGGGCACGGTCGCGAGCAGCCTGTCGTCGATCCAGGTCGCGCCGATCCCCGACCGCGCAGGCTGGCTGGTCCGCAATGCATTGGTCGACCGGCTTGGCGGCGAATCCTCAAACCCGTCGTATCGGCTTGAAGTGGAACTGGACGACGACCTCACCGGCTTCGGCATTCGCGGGGACAGCTCCGTAACCCGCGAGCGCCGCACGCTCCGCGCCCGATACCGGCTCGTCGACCTGTCCAGCGGCCAGGTGGTGCTCGACGCAACCGCCGGGTCCGATGCCGGGATCGATGTCGTGAGCAGCGAATATGCGACCGTGGCGGCCGAGCAGACGGCGCAGGAACGCCTTGCCCTGGTCATCGCGGACCAGATGGCGTCGCGGCTGGCCTTGTTCGTCCGCAACCGCGCCGAAGGCCGATGAAGGCCGCCAAGGCCAGCCTTTCCAAGGCGCTCGATCGCCCCGATCCGGCCATTCGCCTCTATCTCTTCCACGGCCCCGACGAGCCGGGGTCGCGCGCCCTGGCGATGCGGCTGCTGCTGGGACTCGGGAACGCCGAGAAATTCATCGTCACCGGACAGTCGGTGAAATCCGATCCGGCGGCACTGGCCGACGAGGCGGGTGCGATGGCGCTGTTCGGCGGCAAGCGGGCAATCTGGATCGAGCCGGCCGGCGACGATATCACCGAAGGCGTGCAGGCCCTCCTCGACGCACCCGCGAGCGAGAGCGCCGTGATCGCTCTGGCCGGAAGCTTGCGGAAGACGTCGTCGTTGCTCAAGCTTGCCGAGGCCCACCCCGCTGCCCTGTCGCATTGTTCCTATGTTCCGGAAGGCCGCGATATGGATCGGGTCGTGGTCGATCTCGCTCGCGCGGCCGGGCTTCGGATTTCGCCCGATGTCGCCCAGCGGGTGGCCTCGTCGGCGAACAACAACCAGGCCATCGCCGCCCAGGAGCTCGACAAGTTCGCCCTTTTCCTTGGCGCGGACCGCGAAAATCCGGGCGAACTCGACCACGCCACCATCGACCTGCTCGGGGCAGATTCTGCCGAGAGCGACTTGATGCGGCTAGGCGACTTCGCGCTCGCAGGCCGGATGGAGGATCTGCTCGACGAACTGTCGCGCCTTCCGCATGGTGGGACGGAGATCCCGATCCTTCGCGCGCTTCAGCGGCGGCTGCTGATGCTGGCCCCGCTTCGTGCCCGGGTCGAGCAAGGCGAGCGGGTCGACGGCGTCATGGCGTTGATGGGCAAGGCCTTGTTCTGGAAAGACAAACCCCTGATCCAGCGGCTATTGTCGACCTGGTCGGCGGAACGCCTGGCCGAGGCAGCGTCGCGCGTTTCGACGCTGGAGCGCCAGCTAATGCTGACCCCCGTGTGCGATGAGGCGGCGCTGGGAGAAACGCTGGTCACCATCGCCCGCGCTGCGGGACGCGGGCGGTAAACTAGATTGGTTCGCCGCTGAGGCGCTGGCAGATGAGGTCGAGCTGATCGAGCGTGCTGTAATGGAGCACGACCGTCCCGCCCTTCTTCCCGTGCGCCACCTTGATCCGGAGACCGAGCAGGTCGCCCAACTGGCGCTCAAGAGCTTCGAGATCAGCGTCGACCGGCCTTTGCTGGGCCCGCGCCACCGCTCGTGCCATGTCGCTCATGGCACCCGGCTTGACCTGCTTGGCCAGCTGCTCGGCCTGGCGCACGGAAAGCCCTTTGCTGGCGATCTCCTGGGCCAGTTGCTCGGGCTCCGGCGCGGTGAGGATCGCCCGTGCGTGCCCCATGCTGATATCGCCTCGCAACAGCATTTCCTTGACGCTGTCAGGCAGGTCGAGGAGCCGAAGCAGGTTCGCGACATGGCTGCGCGACTTTCCGACCAGCTTGGCGACCGCGTCCTGGCCATGGCCGTAGCGACTGATCAGCTGCCGGTAGCCTTCGGCCTCCTCGATCGCATTCAGATCCTCCCGCTGGATATTCTCGATCAATGCGATCTCGGCGGTTACGCTTTCGTCGAAGTCGCGCACGATCGCCGGAATCTGGTGAAGCTGCGCCTTCTGGGCGGCACGCCAGCGCCGCTCGCCGGCGACAATCTCGAAGCCGTCGTCGACCGGGCGGACCAGGATGGGCTGCAGAATGCCGCGCTCGACGATCGATGCGGTCAGTTCCGCAATCGCATCGTCGTCAAAATTCTTCCGTGGTTGCAGCGGGTTAGGGCGAATTCGGCCGATCTCGATCGTCCGGACGCCGCCGGTCGGTGATGCGCTCTCGGCGTTCGGCGGCCGAACGGCCTCGTCGATCAGCGCGCTGAGGCCCCTGCCCAGCCCAGTCGCCTTCTTCATGCCGCCTCCGCGGTCAGCCTGGGGAGCCTGGCCATGATTTCGCGAGCAAGCCGGATGTACGCCTCGGAACCGGGGCATTTCAGATCGTAGATCAAGGCGGGCAAGCCGTGGCTTGGCGCCTCGGACAGGCGGACATTGCGCGGGACGACCGTGTCGAACACCGCAGCGCCGAGGCACGCCCGGACGTCCTCGGCGACTTGCTGGGAGAGGTTGTTGCGCCGGTCGAACATCGTCAGCGCCACGCCCAGGATCGAAAGCTCGGGATTGAAGGCGACGCGAATCCGCTCGACGGTCTGGAGAAGCTGGCTGAGCCCCTCCAGCGCAAAGAATTCGCATTGGAGCGGGACCAGCAACTGCCGCGACGCCACCAGGGCATTGACGGTCAGCAACCCAAGCGACGGCGGGCAATCGAGCAGGCAGATATCCCAGCGGCTGGCGGGAACTTCGTCGAATGCCTGCGCCAGTCGATGGGTGCGGTCTTCCATTCCGACCATCTCCACCTCGGCGCCCGAGAGGTCGACGGTCGCCGGCACCAGGTCCAGTCGCGGCACCTTGGTGGGGACCGCCGCTTCGACGACAGTCGAATCGCCGATCAGCACATCATAGCTCGACCGTAATCGAGCGGCCTGGCCGACGCCGAGGCCGGTGGAGGCGTTGCCTTGGGGGTCGAGGTCGACCAGCAGCACCTTCCAGCCGATGGCGGCGAGCGCGGTGGCGAGATTGATCGCAGTGGTGGTCTTGCCCACCCCGCCCTTCTGATTGGCGACTGCGACGCGGATCATCACTTCCCCCTCCGCCTGATACGCTCGGCGACGACAATCGCCGCTTGGCTGTGCGTTTGGCTCGGAACCAGCCGGAAGCTACCCTGCCACGTCAGACGCGCCTCATCCAGTTCCGATTTCACCGATTCACCCTTGGGAAGTATCCATTTCGTCCCGTCCCGAGCCAGATGGGCGGTGATGGCCAACAGCTTGTCGAGGCGCGCGACCGCTCGTGCGGTAATGAAGTCGAATTTTCCTTCAACTGTCTCAGCCTTGCATTGTTGGACGCTGACCTGTTGAAGGCCCAACTCCTCGACGGCGCGGAGGAGGAACTCGGCCCTCAAGCGCCGCGGTTCGACCAGCGTCATCGGCTTTCCGCCAAGGATCGCGATGACCAGCCCCGGCAACCCCGGTCCCGAACCGACGTCGCACCAGCTTCCCGGATCACCGGCGAGGCGAAGAAGTTGGGCTCCGTCCAGGATGTGGCGGCTCCACAATTCTTCGAGGCTGGCGAGGCTCACCAGATTCTGGCGCTCGTTTTCGCGGACAAGCAGGTTGGCGAATTGGTCCAGGCGATCGAATGTTTCACGTGAAACATCGCGGCCGACGACCGTGCCAAGCTGATCGATCATGCCGCCGCGCGAACCAGGGCGAAATGGAGAGCGGACAGGGCCGCCGGGGTGATTCCCGGCACGCGGCCGGCTTGATCGAGGTTTCCCGGGCCGGCCTTCTCCAGCCGTTCCCGCATCTCGTTGGATAGTCCTGGCACTCGGCAAAACTCAAATCCATCCGGAATGAGGACAAGGCGGTCGCGGACCCGAACGGCCAGTTCCTCTCGCTGACGAGTCAGATACGGCGCGTAGACTGCATCAAACAGGGCTTCCTCCGATGCGGGCCCCGGCGGCAGCTGCTTCAGGATGGCTGGGATTGTCACCTCCCTCCGCGCCCACTCTCCGAGCGGTTTGCGCGCGGGTTCGTCCAAGCCTACCTCTTTCCCTGTCGCGGTATTCTCGAGCAGTGCGGTTGCCTCGGCCTTCTCCTTCAAGTGATCACGCACAATCTGGAGTTGCGCTGGTTGAAGGACATCGAGCTCCTTCGCCATGGGCCCGAGGCGCGAAGCGGCATTGTCGGCCCGTAGGTAAAGCCGATACTCCGAGCGCGCCGTCAGCATCCGGTATGGTTCGGACACCCCCTGGATGGTCAAGTCGTCGACCATTACGCCGATATAACTGGTTCCCCGGTCGAACATGGCTTCCCGCTTGTCGAGCGCACGCGCCGCCGCGTTCAAGCCGGCAACCAGTCCTTGCGCCGCTGCCTCCTCATAGCCGGTGGTTCCGTTGAGTTGGCCGGAGAAGAACAGGCCGCCGACCTCGCGATGCTCCAACGTCGGGCTGAGCCGGCGCGGATCGGCATATTCATATTCGACCGCGTAGCCCGGCTGGACGATGTCGGCGCGCTCCAATCCAGATATGCTGCGCACCAGATCCAGTTGGACATCCGTCGGCAGCGACGTCGAAATTCCGTTCGGATAGACCAAATGGGTATTCAAACCCTCAGGCTCCAGGAAAATCTGGTGGCCGTCGCGATCTCCGAAGCGGTGGACCTTATCTTCGATCGACGGGCAATAGCGCGGCCCCCGCCCCTCGATCGCCCCGGCGAACAGAGGTGAGCGCCCCAGGCCGGCCCGAATGACGTCATGGCTTCGCTCATTGGTCCGAGTGATCGCGCAGGCCAGCTGGGGCCGGGGCAAATCGTTGGGCGTCAGCGACATGGTCCAGGCGTCGCGGTCGCTGGGCTGCGGAACGGTCCTCGACCAGTCGATCGACCGTCCGTCCAGCCGCGGCGGAGTGCCGGTCTTCAGCCGGCCTTCGGCCAGACCAAGTTCGCGAATCTGAGCTGCCAAGTCGCCGGCCGCCTGACCGCCCTGGCGCCCGCCGGTCCATTGCTCTTCCCCGCGAAACATCGTCGCGCCAAGGAAAGTCCCTGTAGCCAGCACAACCGATGAGGCCTCGAGGCTGGCGCCATCGCGAAGCTCGACGCCCGTCACATTCCGGCCGCGAAACATCAGTGCAACCGCTTCGCCGACGATCAGATCGATCCCCGATTCAGCCACCAGTTGGGAAACCGCCTCGCGGTAAAGCAATCGATCAGCCTGGATACGCGGGCCGCGCACGGCGCTGCCCTTGCTTGCGTTGAGCATCCGCCGGTGAATCGCCGCGCGGTCGGCCGCCCGCGCCATGATCCCGCCCATCGCGTCGACTTCGCGGGCGAGGTGGCCCTTGCCAACGCCGCCGATCGATGGATTGCATGACATCGCCCCGAGGTCGTCCGCGCGAAAGCTGATCAGTCCGACGCGCGCGCCCCGCCGGGCCGCGGCGCAGGCAGCTTCGCATCCGGCATGGCCGGCGCCAATCACGAGAACGTCGTACATGTTAATGGCCCATACAGGCCGGCAACCCCTGGTTCAACGCGGCGGATGTTTCACGTGGAACATGGGCTTATTTGCCAAGGCAGAAGCGGCTGAAAAGCGCATCGAGCAAATCTTCCACGCCCGCGCGCCCAGTGATTTGATCGATCGCCATCCTTGCTATCCGGAGCTCCTCGGCGACCAACACTGAATCCGAAAGCTCGCTTGCCCTCAAGAGCGCGGCACGTGCCTGGCCCAACAAGTCATGCTGACGCCGATCCAGCGCCAGTTCGTCTCCTTGGGGGATAAGTCCGACGGCGGTTTTGGCGAGGAGAGCAGCCAAGTCATGAAGGCTATCCCCGGTCTTCGCCGACACGCTCAGTTCAACGCCGGGTGTTTGGACGATGTCCGACTTCGACCCGATCCTGAGCACCGCCGGACGGGCAGGAGCTTGATTGGGCGGTCCAAGCCAAAGCAATATGTCCGCGCGCTCCATCTCGCGGCGCGCCCGATCGATGCCAATCGATTCAACTTCGTCGCCGGATTGACGGATTCCGGCGGTGTCGACCAGCACAAACGGCACCCCATCGATCGCCAGGGGAATCTCGATTACGTCCCTGGTCGTGCCCGGAATGGGAGTCACGATCGCCCGCTCTTCCCGAACCAAGGCATTGACCAAGCTGGACTTCCCCGCATTTGGCGGGCCGGCGACGACGACGCGAATCCCGTCGCGAAGCGGTTCCACGCGCGGCCGGTCGACCAGCAACCGCATCTCCTTCGCCAGACCATCCAGGGCTGGACGCAAGCCGGGGTCGCTGCCCGCCTCCTCGTCGTCCGCATAATCGATCGCCAGCTCGGCGCGGGCCGAAAGCTGCAGCAACTGGTCGCGCCATCCGTCCAATCGCCTGCGAAGCACCCCGTCTGCCCGAGCCATCGCCGAGCGGCGTTGAAGCTCGGTTTCCGCCGCCAGCAGGTCCGCGAGGCCCTCCGCCTCGGTCAGGTCGATGCGACCGTTCGCCAAAGCGCGGCGAGTGAATTCCCCCGGCTGCGCCAGACGTATGGCGGGAATGGAAAGCAGCGCGCGGATGAGGGCGTCAACCGTAGCCCGCCCACCATGGCATTGATATTCAACGATATTCTCGCCGGTTGCGCTATTCGGCGAGTCGAACCGCATGACCAGTGCTTCGTCGATCAACCCACCGCCATCATCCACCAGCCGGCGCAAGCTGGCCCTGCGGGGTTCAGGCAATCGTCCGCAAAGCTTTTCGGCCGCCTCAAATGCCGCGGGCCCGCTCGTCCGGACAATGGCCACCGCCGCGGGCGGCCGCCCGCTCGACAGAGCGACAATGGTGTCGGTTGTATCCGCGCTCATCCACCGAACAGCGGGCCGAGTCCGACCCGCGGGTCGACCCAGCCGTCATAAATCATCTTCAGCGCCACATAGAGGATTACGGCCAACCCGAGATAGGCGATCCAGCGATAGCGCTCGATATATTTGGCGATGATATTGGCGGCGAGCCCCATCAGCGCGACAGCGAAGATGAGCCCGACAATCAGGATGCCCGGATGCTCGCGCGCCGCCCCCGCGACGGCCAGGACATTGTCCAGGCTCATGCTGACATCCGCGATTGCGACCGCCCAGGCAGCGCCGGCGAAGCTCTTGGCCGCACGCAGGCCCGAATGCTCGTCCCCGAAGATTTCCTCCGAACCGGGCGAGCATTCCTGCGGCGCACGCAGGTCGCGCCACATGCGCCAGGCAACCCATAGCAGGAGCAGGCCGCCCACCAGGATGAGGCCAATGACCTGCATCAGCTGGGTTACGATCAGGGCGAACAGGATCCGAAGCACAAGCGCCGCCAGGACGCCGAGAAGGATCACCTTCTTGCGCTGCTCCGCGGGCAGGCCGGCCGCCAAGGCTCCAACCACGATGGCATTATCGCCGGCCAAAACGAGGTCGATCATCAGAACCTGGACGAACGCCGTAAAGGCGGCCGGTTCGCCAATGTTCGAAAAATCCTTGACGATCGACGCCCAGATGCCGGCCGGGCCGCCAAATCCCTCGGTCGTCGCGGCCGCGGCGGCCAGCAGCATATCGATCATCACCTACCTCTTATCCGTCTGTCCGTGCCCAATCCGGGCGCCCGCCGCTTGTTCCCTGGGCCAACGAGCCCTCACGCGTGAACGGTACCGCCGCCGACCCTGCCTACTGGTTCATCGAGGCGAAGAAGTCCTCGTTGGACTTGGCGTCCTTCATCTTGTCGAGCAGGAACTGCATCGCGTCGACGGTGCCCATCTGCATCAGGATGCGGCGAAGCACCCACATCTTGCTGAGGACGCCCTGGTCGACCAACAGCTCTTCCTTGCGCGTGCCGGATTTGCCGACGTCGAGCGAGGGGAAGATGCGCTTGTCGCTGACCTTGCGGTCGAGGACGATTTCGCTGTTGCCGGTGCCCTTGAATTCCTCGAAGATGACCTCGTCCATCTTGGAACCTGTATCGATCAGCGCGGTGGCGATGATCGACAGCGATCCGCCTTCCTCGATGTTGCGGGCCGCGCCGAAAAAGCGCTTCGGCCGTTGCAGCGCGTTGGCGTCGACGCCGC
>Ga0307414_10000383_pt1 | contig 24073 bp, 21 predicted proteins | sample DK1Ometagenome_FD_203804 | JGI IMG/M metagenome (GOLD analysis project Ga0307414, IMG submission 203804) | Maize rhizosphere microbial communities from greenhouse at UC Davis, California, United States - DK15-O-3 | ecosystem: Host-associated > Plants > Roots > Rhizosphere > Soil | place: USA... | reverse complement strand
ACGAAGTCGAGATAGAGCGTCAGCGCGCCCATGATCACCGACTTGCCGACAAAGTCGGTCCCGCGGACATAGAAATACATGCTCTTGATCTTCTGCGTGTCATAGGCCGTCAGGCCTGCAAACAGCAGCACGCCGATTACGCTGATCGCGAAGCTGAGCGCGCTCGACTGCACGAACATGTTGATCACCATCGCAACCAGGATGCCGACAACACCCATGATCAGGAAGGTGCCGAAACCCGACAGATCCTTCTTGGTCGTATAGCCATAGAGGCTAAGGCCCAGAAAGGCTGCGGCGGTCGCGAAGAAGGTCGTTGCGATCGACGTACCAGTGAAAGTGATGAAAATCGTCGACATCGACAGACCCATCACACCGGCATAGACCCAGAACAACGCCTGTGCCGCGCCGGTCGACAGCTTGTTGATGCCAAAGCTCAGCACCAGCACGAAGGCCAGCGGCGCCAGCATCACCACCCACATCAAGGGGGTGCCGACCATCGAGGCGGTGAAGCCCGACTGGAATGCCAGCATTGCGACGACGCCGGTCAGCAAAACGCCCGACGCCATATAGTTGTAAACCGACAGCATGTACGACCGCAGGCCGGCATCGACGGCCTGGTCCATCGCGTTCGCGTTGGCTCCGAAACCGGAAGCCGCCATATTGGGGTCGTTCCAATTAGCCATTGTCTTATTCTCCATCACCGGCCAGCCCATACCGGCCGTGGGTAGCAATATCGTGATTTTCCTGTCCGCTTTCAAGCGAAACCGGACAAGAGGTCATGTTTGCCGTTTTCGTGTCGATACAATGGCCTATGTTAGGGACATCATGTCGACCCACCGCCTGTTCGTCGCGCTACGCCCGCCGCACGCCATTCGCGCCTTGCTGATCGCCGCGATGCACGGCGTTTCGGCCGCGCGCTGGCAGGATGACGACCAGCTTCATTTGACGCTGCGCTTCATCGGCGAGGTCGATCATCATCGCGCCGAGGATATCGCCGCCGCGCTCGGCGCGCTGCACGCCCCGGCGATCACTGCGCGCATCGCCGGGACCAGCCTGTTCGAACGGCGCGGGCAACCGCATATGGTGTGGGCAGGCGTCGAACCGCTGGCACCGCTCGCCGCGCTCCATCGCAAGGTCGATCAGTTACTCGCACGCGTGGGAATCGCCCCCGAAACCCGAGCCTTCGTGCCGCATATCACGCTGGCGCGCCTCAATCGCACGTCGGGGCCCGTCGCGCCCTTCCTTGCGCAGAGCGGCAATCTGACGAGCCAGCCCTTCGTCTTCGATCATGTATTGCTTTATGAAAGTGAGCTCGCGCACGGCGGGGCCCGCTATCATCCGGTCGCGCGCTATCCGCTCGATCCCGACGCATCGGCAACCAGCGCTGCCGCGACCGCCGAAACATCGTCCCACGTCACGCCGAACCCGCCCGCGTCGCCATAATAGGGATCGGCTACGCTGTCGCCACGGCGACCCGGCACCACATCGAGCATCAGCCGCAGCCGCGCCGTCGCATCGGTGGGGGCGATCGCGCGCGCATCGCGCAAATTGGTCTCATCGGCGGCAAGGATGAGGTCGAAGCGATAGAAATCGTCGCGGGTCAGCTGGCGCGCGCGGAGGTCGCCGATATCGGTACCGCGCCGCCGCGCCTCTGCCTGCGCGCGGGCATCGGGAGGGCGGCCGACATGCCAGTCGCCGGTTCCCGCCGAATCGAGCGTCGCATCGATCCCGGCGGCGGCGAAGACCGCGCGTGCGGCGCCCTCGGCCAGCGGCGAGCGGCAGATGTTACCGAGGCATAGAAAGAGGATCGCAGGTCTATTTTGTCTATCATTGCCCATATCGCGCATCTTCCACACCCGAAATAAAGTTGAACCAACATTCAACTTGCGCGACCATCGCGCTCTGCTAGCCATGAGGAATAAAGCGATAACGGGTCAGGGAGAGAGTTGCCAGATGGCTGAAATGGTCCATGAGAATGCGGCGGCCGGTGAACAGGCGCCGCAGCCGGTCACCAGCGCCAGCGGCTATAGCTGGTACGTGCTGGGCGTCCTTGTCGTCGTCTATATCCTCAATTTCATCGACCGGCAGATCCTCAGCATCCTTGCGGTCGACATCAAGGCCGATCTGGGGCTGACCGATGCCGATATGGGCTTTCTCGGCGGCGCCGCCTTCGCGGTCTTTTATGCGCTGTTCGGCATTCCGCTCGGCCGGCTGGCCGACAATTGGAGCCGGGTGAAATTGCTGTCGATCGGCCTGACGCTCTGGTCGGTCATGACCGCTTTATCGGGGTTCGCCTATAACCAGTTCACCCTGACCATGGCGCGCATGGGGGTCGGGGTCGGCGAGGCGACCGCAAGCCCGACCGCCTATTCGCTGATCTCCGACTATTTTCCCAAGCGGCAGCGGGCGACCGCGCTCGCGATTTATTCGTCGGGGCTTTACCTCGGCGGCGGCGTGTCGCTGTTCATCGGCGCGTTGATCGTCGAGGCGTGGAACCGCGGCTATCCGGGCGGCGGCCCGCTGGGGCTGGTCGGGTGGCAGGCGGCGTTTCTGGCCGTCGGCGTCCCCGGACTGCTGCTCGCGCTGTGGGTGGCGTCGCTCCGCGAACCCGCACGCGGCGCGATGGACGGCGTCCCCACCCATGGCTCGCCCACGCCCTTCCGCGCCTTTGGCAAGGATCTGACGATGATCGTGCCGCCGCTGACCCTGATCGGGGCGTGGCAGCGCGGCCCGACGGCGCTGGCCATCAACATCGGCTTCGCTGCCTTCATCGCCGCCTTTGCCTGGTGGATGATCAGCCTGACCGGCAATTTCCCGCAATGGGTGGCGGTCGGCATCGGCTATTATGCGGTATTTTCCTGGGCCTGCACGCTGCGCGCGTATGATCCGGCGACCTTTCGGCTCATCTGGGGAACCCCGGCGTTCATCTGCACGACGCTGGGCTATGGGCTGGTCGCCCTTGCCGCCTATGGGCTGGCATTCTGGTCGGCACCCTATGCCGAAACCGTATTGGGACTGCCCAAGCAGGAACTGGCGTTCATTTTGGGCGCCAATGGCGCCGCCAGCGGCTTTATCGGTGTGATCATCGGCGGCCGGATGGCCGACGCCCTGCGCGCGCGCAATCCGGCGGGCCGCATTTTGATGATCATATTCGGCGTCGTCGCGCCGATCATCCCGATCTGGATCGGCTATACGACCGAGAATTCGACGCTGTTCTACACCATGAACTTTCTGGCGGGGATGTTCGGCGCGACCGCGCTCGGTGCCGCAGCGGCGACGACGCAGGATCTGGTGCTGCCACGCATGCGCGGGACGGCGACCGCCGCCTTCTTTCTGGGCACCACGCTCGTCGGGCTGTCGTTCGGCCCCTATATGGTCGGGCAGATTTCGGATCTGGCCGGAACGATGGTGGGCGGCAAGCCGGTCGGCGATCTGCGTACCGGCATCCTGTCGCTGATCGGCGTCGCGCCGATCGCCCTCGCCCTGCTGCTTTACGCCTATCGCGCCGTTCCGCAGGCGGAGGCGACGATCGTCGAACGCGCGGAGGTGTAAAACGCGCAGAGGCATATAGGGCCGCCGATGGCGGCCCCGGCGTCCCTGGCAGGTTGTGAATGAGGAAAGCCCCTCCCCCGAACGGGAGGGGCTTTATGGCGTCAGGCGCCGACGGCGGAGGTCAGGCTCCGCCCTCGACGATCACGCCGCAGACGACGCGCCCGCCGCTGTTGCCGCTCGGGTCGCTCTTCATATCGTCGGGACCGGCATGGATGACGAAGGCCGCGCCGTCGGCGTCGATCACCCCGCCTTCACCGGTCAGCCGGTTACCAACGAGACGCAGCGTCGCGCGGCCGATCGTGTCGGTTTCAACCACCAGATTGGGCAGGTCACCATGATGCGCGCCGAGCGGATTGTCGCGGCCGTGCTGGGCGCCGGTCGGGTTCCAGTGCGGGCCGGCCGTGGTGAAGTCCGGCGCATCGCACCGGCCAACGGCGTGGACGTGCATGCCATAGGTGCCCGCGGCAAAGCCGCGCGCGACAACCTCAAGCCGGAGGCCGCTGCTGTCCTTGAAGATATCGACGCGGCCCCGGTCGGCGCCGCGCGCATCGGTCAACTGGGCATGGGCGTCGGGAACGGGCAGATTCTGCGCAGGATCCTTGCCGCCGCCCATCGAGGCGCAGCCGGTCAGGGCGAGTGCGCCCAGCGCGACGATGCCAGGAACCACAAAGCGCTTGCTGGATGGTGTGTTCATCAATTTTCTCCCCGATAGTCAGACTGATATCACAACGCCGTAGCGGTGTTTTGCGATCCCGCCCAGTCAGGATGCGCCTATTCGGCGCTGGTTCCAATAGCGATGTGGCGAAATCCGTGCCGCAACACTTCGTCGCGGCGATAGATGTTACGCAGATCGACGAGCAGACGGTCGTTCATGCTGGCACCGAGCCGCGCGAGATCGAGCGCGCGGAAGGCGTCCCATTCGGTGACGATCGCAACCGCGTCGGCGCCCTCGGCGGCGGCATAGGCGCTCTGCTTCATTTCGACTTCGGGCATCATCGGCGCCGCGATTTCCATCCCTTCGGGATCATAGGCGGTCACCCGCGCGCCGGCGTCGATCAGTGTCTGGACGATTGCCAGGCTCGGCGAATCGCGCATGTCGTCGGTGTTCGGCTTGAAGGTCAGTCCCAGCAGGGCAACGGTCTTGCCGCGGGCGTTGCCGCCCATCGCCTGTATGATCTTGCGCCCCATCGCCCGCTTTCTGAGGTCGTTGGCAAGCACGGTCGCCTCGACCAGACGCAGCGGCACGTCATTGTCCTGCGCGGTCTTGAGCAGCGCCAGCGTGTCCTTGGGAAAGCAGCTGCCGCCATATCCGGGGCCCGCGTGAAGGAATTTGGCGCCGATGCGGTTGTCGAGTCCGATACCGCGCGCGACGTCCTTTACCTCGGCCCCAACGGCCTCGCACAGGTCGGCGATCTCGTTGATGAAGGTGATCTTGGTCGCGAGAAAGGCGTTCGCGGCATATTTGATCATCTCCGCCGTGCGGCGGCGGGTGACGAGGATCGGCGCTTCGTTGAGAAACAGCGGGCGATAGACTTCGCGCAGCACGGCTTCGCCGCGATCATCCTCGGCGCCGATGACGATGCGGTCGGGGCGCTTGAAGTCGCCGATCGCCGCGCCTTCGCGCAGAAATTCGGGGTTGGACGCGACGCTGTGTTTGCGGCCCGGCGCGCCTTCGCGCAGGATGCGCTCGACCTCGTCGCCCGTGCCGACCGGGACGGTCGATTTGGTGACGATGACACAATCATGATCGAGCGTCGCGGCGAGTTCCTCGGCGGCGCCGAAGACGTAGGACAGGTCGGCGTGACCGTCGCCGCGGCGCGAGGGCGTTCCCACGGCAATGAACACCGCATCTGCGCCGGCGACCGCCGGGGCGAGTTCGGTGGTGAAGGAAAGACGTCCCGCCGCGACATTGGCGGCCACCAGCGCGTCGAGACCGGGTTCGTAAATCGGCATCCGCCCTGCATGGAGCGCGTCGATCTTGGCGGCGTCCTTGTCGACGCACACGACATCATGCCCGAAGTCGGAGAAGCAGGCCCCCGACACCAAGCCCACATAGCCGGTTCCGATCATCGCGATTTTCATTGGGGATAGCCTTTTACAGTTGCGGACGGTGCAGACGGCATCGCGGCCGGTCCTTATCCGTGCGGATGCGGCGCGTCCTTAAGCCCAAATGGCACAAAGAGAAAGGGCCGCGAATCGCTTCGCGGCCCTTCCATCAAACGCATTTCCGATCAGCGATCAGAAGACGCGCGCATATTGTTCGTTGCCGACGAAGCCGAGCTTGCCGACGCCGCTGCGCTTCACCACCGCCATGACATTGTCGACGATGTAGTAACGCGCATAGGGGTCGGGCTGGACCTGCAATTCCGGTTCGACGGGCAAAGCCTTGGTCTGTTCCAGATAATTTGCCAGCTGCGCCAGATCGACCGGCGTTCCGTTCCAGGTGATCGTCCCGGCGGGGTCGATCATCACCTTATTCTTTTGCGGATCGACGTTGCTCGGATTCTCATTGGGAACCGGAAGATCGATCTTCACCGCGTGGGTCTGGACCGGGATGGTGATGATGAACATGATGAGGAGCACGAGCATGACGTCGATCAACGGCGTCGTGTTCATATCCATCATCGGTTCATTGTCGTCCCGATCGCCAACTGCCATAGACATGAGTCTATTCCTTTTTTTCTATGCCGGAACCGCCCTTACAGGCGGCTCACCGCAACCGCACCAGCAGCCGGTTCGGAAATGAAGCCGATCTTCTGGAAGCCAGCGAACTGCATGGTGTAGATCACCCCGCCGATGCACTGATACGGCGTGTTGATGTCGCCACGGATATGCACTTCGGGGAAATTTTCCTCGGTGATATTCTGCGGTCCGCCGATATCCTCAAGCAGCTGCTTGAGCTTTTCCTGTCCGCGTTCGAGCAATTGTTTCGAATCGACCGGGGTCTGGCCCCAATAAACTTCGCATGCCGCGCTTTCGGGGTTGGGTTTGCCGTCGCCATCGGTGTCCGCCGAACGAACCGACAGCAGAACATTTTCAGGCTTGGTCGTCGTAACTTCAAACTGCACGTCGGGCAGCTCGAGGTCCACCGTCTCCAGCACCACGGGAACCGTGATGAGGAAGATGATGAGCAACACCAGCATGATGTCCACGAGCGGCGTCGTGTTGATTTCGGACATAGGGGCGTCTTCGCCCTTGTCGCCTGCACTCATCGCCATAGGATTAGCATCCTGTCACAAAATTTCTATCATGGACCCGGGCGGCCGCCGCGTGCGACGACCGCCCTGTCCCTGCCTTCCCGTCCCGAAGGACGGGAAAGTAGATCAGGCCTTCTTCGGCGCGGCGGCCGGAGCGGCAGCCTTTGCCGGTGCGGTCGAGATCGGCTTCACCTGGCCGCCCGACATGATCGAACCGAGAACGTCGTTCGAGAAGGTCGACAGACGGCGGGCGATCGCCTTGTTGCGGCTCTGCAGCCAGTTGAACGCGAGAACGGCGGGAACGGCCACGATCAGACCGATGGCGGTCATGATCAGAGCTTCACCGACCGGACCGGCGACGGTGTCGATCGATGCCTGACCCGACGCACCGATCTTCACGAGTGCGCGCAGAATACCGATAACGGTACCGAACAGACCGATGAACGGTGCGGTCGAACCGACGGTCGCGAGGAAGGCGAGGCCGCCGTTGAGCTTCGAGTTGATGTGGTTCTGCGAACGCTCGAGGGTGCCGTGCATCCAGTCATGCGCCTCGACGGGGTCGGTCAGCTTGTTATGCTCTTCGTTGGCGCGAAGACCGTCTTCGACGACCTGGCGATACGCGCTGTTCTTTTCGAGCTTCGCTGCACCTTCGGCGAGCGTCGGTGCGCGCCAGAAATTGGCGTCGACTGCCTTGCCCTGGCTCATTACCTTATTCTGTTCGAACAGCTTGGTGAACAGGATGTAGAGCGTGCCGATGAACATGATCAGCAGGATGAGGAAGGTCAGCTGCGAAACGACGCCGCCTTCGCACAGTGCGGGGACGAGACCATAGGGGCTCTGGCCCTCTTCCTTGACGCACATCGACGCGGGCATCAGGCTGAGGCCTGCGTCATGAGCGGCTGCCGGCGCCGCAGCGGCGGCATTTGCGATCAGATTAAACATTGTGGAAATTCCCTCTCAAATATTCGTAAATCAAGAAAACTGGATGCCCTTGAAACCGATATCCGTGCCGATGATCAGCGCGGAATCTGCCAACGGATACGATTGCTGTAAGTCCCGCCCGTGGGGTTGCCCGCACGGTCCTTGCCCGGGTTGAACCGGCCGCGGCGCGTGATGAGCTTGCAGGTTTCGGCGTCCAAATCGCCATGACCACTCGAAGACGTGATATCGCATGACGTGATGCGGCCATCGGCACCATAGGAGACGCGGAAACCGGTCGTCCCTTCACGCTCTTCGCGCATGGCGCGTGCCGGATAATCGTCGTTCGTCGCCCAGCGGCCCGGGTTGCCCTTGGGCGTACCAGCGGCACTGAGATCCGGAGTCGGCGGCGGCGCAGGGGGAGCCGGCGGGGTATAAACCGGCGGCGGCGGCGCGGGGGGGATTTCGCGCTGCGACTGCATCGTGTTCGTTTGCACCGGCGGCGGGATCACCGACGGCGGCGTCACCACCGGCGGCGGCGGCGGCAGGACATTGTCCGGCGGCGGCGGCGGCGGCGGTTCTTCCGGCGGCGGCGGCTCTTCAACGTCCACCACGTCCAATTTTTCGGCAATTTTCTTGACGATACTGATGTTCAAGCCGTTAACCAGGCCATAGCCCAGAACCGCTGTGAACAAACCGACCAAGACAATTGCCACTACCCTATTTTTAGGGTCGACATTATCACCATAAGCCATTCAGGAACGACGCTCCTTGCTAGATCATCCTGACACCAATCCAATACCGTCAGGGGGAGTTGCAATAAGCCCGGATGATTTCCGATGCGTTCCGCAGACCCGACGGCGCAGCAACCGGCCATATCTGTTCTTGCCGGTCGCTTCGACTGCCGTCCTATCGCGGTGGCGGCAAGTTCGCAAACCCTTTATCAGCGGTTAATGTGGAGTGCCTCATGATGAGGCTTTGGACATCGACAGCGGTGTTACATATGTTGGAAAGCGAAACGATCATGCGCGCATTTTTGCCGGCCGCGCTCGCCGGCCTGGTTACGCTAAGTTACGGGATTCCCCAAGTTTCGGCGATGCAGGCGCCGCCGCCCGCCGCCGCCGCCGCCAGCCCTTTCAGCTATGCCGACATCGCCGATCTGGCCACCAGCGCCCCCATGGTATTGCACGCCAGCATCCACACGGCCGCGCCGCTGAAACCCGAGCAAGCCCCCGGGCTGGCGGCCGGCCGGGCTCGATTCTACGTCGAAGCGAACGTCATTAGCCTGATTCGCGGCGCCGGACCGCTGGCCGCGCGCATCTCCTATCTCGTCGACCTGCCGCTCGACGCCAGGGGCAAACCGGTGAAGCTGAAAAAGAAGCAACCGGTCCTGCTCTTTGCCCGCCCCGTCGCGGGCACGAGCGCCGGGAACAACAGCACCAACAGCGTCCGGCTGGTCGCCCCCGACGCCCAGCTCATCTGGGATCCGGCGACCGATGCGCAGCTGCGCGCGGTCCTGACCGAACTGGTCAAACCCGGCGCTCCCCCGGCGATCACCGGCATCGCCAACGGCTTTCACGTGCCCGGCACCCTGCCCGGCGAGGGCGAGACGCAATTGTTCCTCAACACCGAAACGGGCGAGCCGGTGTCGCTGACCATCCTGACCGCCGCCGACGGATCGCGCCGCTGGGCCGCGGCATTCGGCGAGATCGTCGACGGATCGGCCGCGGTTCCGGCGCGGGGGACACTCGCCTGGTATCGCCTCGCCTGCGGCCTGCCGCGCCAGCTGCCGCTGAACAAGCTCGCGGGCACCGCGCCCGAGGACCGGCGCAAGGCGGCGTCGGATTATGGCGTGGTGCTGGGCGCGCTCGGCGAATGCACGCGCACCCGCAAGCCACCGGCGAACTGACGGAACGCGCACTGCGGGCTTGTTTCCGGCCCAAAAGCCGATAGGGCGCTGCCACCGGCGGGGAACGCACCGCGCCTTATCTATATGGAGTGTCCGCATGTCTCCCCACCCCGCCCCGTCCGCCCCCCGGCCGCCCCTGCGCGTGGCGCTCGCCGGAATTGGCGTCGTCGGCGGCGGCGTCGTGCGTCTACTCGAGGCGAACCGCGACCTGATCGCCCGCCGCGCCGGACGCGCGATCGAGATCGTCGCGCTGTCGGCGCGCGATCGCCACAAGGACCGCGGCATCGACCTGTCGGCCTATCGCTGGGAAGATGATATGGCGGCGCTCGTCGGCGCCGATGACGTCGATGTCGTCGTCGAAATGGTCGGCGGCGCCGATGGTCCCGCATTGACGCTGGCGCGCCAGACGCTGGGCGCGGGCAAGGCGCTGGTGACCGCGAACAAGGCGATGATCGCGCACCACGGGCTCGACCTCGCGCGGCTCGCCGAAAGCACCGACACGCCGCTGAAATATGAAGCCGCGGTCGCGGGCGGCATTCCGGTGATCAAGGCGATCCGCGAGGGCGCATCGGCGAACGAGATCGCGCGCGTCTATGGCATCCTCAACGGCACCTGCAATTATATCCTGACGCTGATGGAGCGCGAAGGCGCGGGCTTTGCCGAAGCACTCGCCGCCGCGCAGGCCGAAGGCTATGCCGAGGCCGATCCGACTTTCGACGTCGACGGCATCGACGCCGCGCATAAATTGTCGATCCTCGCCTCGCTCTGCTTCGGGACCCGCCTCGACATCGACGCGGTGACCGCGAACGGCATCCGCAACATCATCGCCGCCGACATTCGCGAGGCCGAGGCGCTGGGCCACCGCGTCCGCCTGATCGGCATGGCCGAGCGCGACGAAAACGGGCTGTCGCAGCATGTCCAGCCGTGCCTCGTCCCCGCCGACCATCCGCTCGCCTATGTCCCCGGCGCATTGAACGCCGTCGTCGCCGAGGGCAATTTCGTCGGCCGCCTGTTCTTCGAGGGCGCAGGCGCAGGCGCGGGCCCGACGGCTTCGGCGATCGTCGCGGATATCATCGACATTGCGCGCGACGAATATGGCCCCGCCTTTGCGATGCCGGTCGATGCGCTCGACCAGGCGCCGGTCGCCGACGCCGGCGCGCGCGTCGGCAAACATTATGTCCGCCTGATCGTCGAAGACCGGATCGGCGTCCTCGCCGAAATCGCGACCGCGATGCGCGACGCGGGTGTGTCGATCGAAAGCTTTATCCAGCGCGGCAACGGAGCCGAAGGCGGCGTCGTCATCGCACTCGTCACCCACGAAGGCCCGGCGAGCGCCATCCACGCCGCGCTGGCGATCCTCGCCGCGTCGGACCATGTCGTCGGCACCCCGATGCACATGCCGATTCTGGCGCTTTAAGGCTCGGGCTCGGGCGGCGGCGGCGTCCCCGTTTCGGGGTCGGTCGCGCGCTTCGCCGCTTCATAGAGGGCGTTATATTCGGGGCCGGGTTTTGCGCGGCCGCCCAGCGACATCCAGTTGTGGGGCAATTTGTCGAGGGTCATCGCCTGCGCCTCTGCGCGCGGCAATTGCGGTTTGGCCGAGCGCCCCACCCCCGCGATCGCGCGCAATTCGGGTGATAGCCGGTGGCGTTCGGTATCGCTGCCGCACACGGTGATCGATCCGTCCTCGGCCGGTTTGCAGCGGCGGATCGGGTCCACCATCTCCTTGGCATTGGCGGCGGCGGTTTCGGCGTTGCGGGGGGGCGGAGGTGCGGGCGGCCCCTGCATCTGCGCTCCGGCCGTCACGGTCATGACACATGCGAGCGCGAAGGCGGCGCCGAAACGGGCGAAGCATCCTCGACAAGCGGTTCGACCGGCCATATGGCGCGCACAATGCCCGACCGGGGCGACAAGGCAAGAAGAAAGACGGAGATCATCGGATGACGAACAGCAGCAACCTCGACCGCGTCCTCGTGCTCGAAATGGTGCGCGTCACCGAAGCCGCGGCGATCGCCGCCGCCAAGCTGATCGGGCGGGGCAATGAAAAGGCAGCCGATGCCGCTGCGGTCGAAGCGATGCGCACCGCGTTCAATACCCTCTATATGGACGGCACCATCGTCATCGGCGAAGGCGAGCGCGACGAGGCGCCGATGCTCTATATCGGCGAAAAGGTCGGCAGCGCCCCTGGCAAGGGCCCGAAAATCGATATCGCGGTCGATCCGCTGGAAGGCACGACGATCACCGCCAAGGCCGGCCCCAACGCGCTCGCGGTGCTCGCGATCGCCGAGGAAGGCTGCCTGCTCAACGCCCCCGACGTCTATATGGACAAGCTCGCGGTCGGCCCCGGCTATTCGCCGAACATCGTCAATTTCGACAATAGCGTCGCGCAGAATGTCGAAGCGGTGGCAAAGGAAAAGGGCTGCGGCCCCGAAGACATCATGGTGTGCGTGCTCGACCGTCCGCGCCACGAGGCGATCATCGCCGAATTGCGCCGCATCGGCTGCGGCGTCGCGCTGATCCCCGACGGCGACGTCGCCGGCGTCATCGCGACGACCAACCCCGAAACCAATGTCGATATCTATATGGGCAGCGGCGGCGCACCCGAAGGCGTGCTGGCCGCAGCGGCGCTGCGCTGCGTCGGCGGCCAGTTCAAGGGCCGCCTGTTGTTCCGCAACGACGACGAACGCAAGCGCGCCGCCAAATGGGGCGTCGAAGACCTCGACCGCGTCTATGACCTCGAAGATCTTGCCAAGGGCGACGTGATCTTCGCCGCGACCGGCGTCACCGACGGATCGCTGCTGCGCGGGGTCAAGCACCGCCGCGACGGCGTGATGACCACCGAAACGGTAGTGATGCGCGCCTCGTCGGGCACGGTGCGCTGGGTCAAGGGCGAGCATCGCGCGGGCTAAAGCGCGTTCGCGCGCGACGGGTTGTCGCGTGGCAGTAAGTAGTCGGAATGAGCTGTTCCCCGGCGCAAGCCGGGGGCCATAAGCGCGCGCTCCGCATGGACCCCGGATCAAGTCCGGGGTGACGTAGCTAGCGACCGGTAGCGGCCATCTACTTTCCGTCACCCCGGGCTTGACCCGGGGCCTGCCTTATCTTTTGATGCGGCGATGGAACGTCATCCGTGCGTCTACATCGTCGCGCGTTCGTCGCACGGAACCTTTTATACGGGCGTCACCTCGAATCTCGTTCAACGTATCCACCAGCATCGAGCTGGCACGTTCGAGGGTTACGCCAAGGAATATGAAATCAAACACCTCGTCTGGTTTGAACGTCACGAGACGATGGATATAGCGATCCTGCGAGAAAAGCGGATCAAGCGATGGCTGCGTTCATGGAAATATGATCTGGTCAACGCCATGAACCCGACGTGGCGTGATCTGGCCGAAGACTTCGGATTTGACCCGTTGCCGCTGGAAAGAAGGAAGGCGGGTCCCGGGTCAAGCCCGGGATGACGAAGGTGGGGAGCGACAGATTCTCCCCCAAAGTTGACAGCTCTATCATCGTCATCCCGGCCTGGATCCGGCATGACGAGAGACGGGTATCAGAAAATTCCCGCCGCCAGCCCCTCAGCCAGCGCTGCGCCGAGGTCGTGGGCTTCGGCTAGCCGGTCTGGCGCGATCGTCTTTGGCGCCAAGATTGCTTCCGGCGTCTGTGCGTCGGTGTTGACGATCACCGGATCGGCGACGCGTTTCAGCCGCCAGCCGGTGGCGATGCGGTCGAGTTGGCGCTGGGCGTTTTCGCCGTCGGAGCCGGCGCAGATGATCGTGGCATAGGGACGGCCTTCGATCCGGCCGAGGCAGGGGTAGTAGCAGCGGTCGAACATCTCCTTCATCGCGCCCGACAGCGCGGCGAGATTTTCGGGGCCGATGAAGAGATAGGCGCCCGCCGCCAGCAGCATTTCGGGCGCGACATCGGCGGCCGCGACGAGCCGCGACGCTGCGCCGCCGCCCGCCGCCGCGGCTTCGGCGAGCGCGCGGCTGCCGCCGGTGCGGCTGTGCCAGGCGATCAACAGGGTGGGCGGGGTCTGGTCCATAGCCGATGCTTGCCAAGCAGGGACGTCCGGCGCAAGCTGCCCCGAAATATGGGGGAGAAATGATATGCGCCGTTTGACCGTCCTGTTGCTGGCGACCTGCCTGCCCTTCACCGCCCCCCTTCCCGCCAGCGCGCAGGATGCCGCGAGCGCGGCGACCCGCGCGGCGCAGGCCGAACTGGCGGCGCGTCTGCCGCTCGACGATCCGCGCGACATGGCGAATGTCATGCGCGGCAAGGTCGCCGAGATTACCGATGGGGTGATATTGACCAAGGACGGCAAGACGGTGTGGGACCGGCGGCCCTATGCTTTCCTTGCCGCCGAGCGCGCGCCCGATACGGTCAATCCGTCGCTGTGGCGGCAGGCGCGGCTGAATGCGGTGCATGGATTGTTCGAGGTGGTGCCGGGGAAGATCTGGCAAATCCGCGGCTATGATATTTCGGTGATGACGATCATTCGCGGCAAATCGGGCTGGATCGTCGTCGACCCCCTGCTGTCCGAAGAGGCGGCGGCGGCGGGATGGAAGCTGTTCGCCGACACGGTCGAGGCGAAGTCGGGCAAGCTGCCGATCAGGACGGTGATCTTCAGCCACAGCCACAGCGACCATTTCGGCGGGGTCGGCGGCATCGTGACCCCAGAGCAGGTGAAGCGCGAAAAAATCCGCATCATCGCGCCGCACGGATTTTCCGAAGAAGCCACGTCGGAAAATGTCCTCGCGGGCGGCGCGATGGGGCGGCGCGCGCTCTATATGTTCGGGTCGATCCTCGCGCCCGGGCCGACGGGACAGGTCGACACCGGGCTGGGGCCCAAGCTGTCGTCGGGGACGATCGGATATATGGAGCCGACCGAAACGGTGGGCGCGGGCGGCGGCACCCTGACCATCGACGGATTGCCGTTCGAATTTCTGGATGCCGGCGGGACCGAGGCGCCGTCCGAGTTCGTCTTTTATATCCCCGCCTATAAGGCGCTGCACACGACCGAGGTCGTGACCCATAATCTCCACAATGTGCTGACCTTGCGCGGGGCGCAGGTGCGCGATGCGCTGCGCTGGTCGAAAGTGATCGACGCGACGCTGATGAAATGGGGCGGCAAGGCTGACGTCGTCATGGCGTCACATCACTGGCCGACGTGGGGCGCGAGCGAGGTGAGCGCGTTGCTGGCCAATCAGCGCGACGCCTATCGCTATGTCCATGATCGTACCCTGTTTCTCGCCAATCGCGGCGCGACGTTGCACGAACTCGCCGACCAGACACCCGAGGCGCCGGTGCAGGCAAAGGGTTTCTCGACCCGCGGCTATTATGGCACGGTGAACCACGACATGAAGGCGACCTATCAGCGCTATTTCGGCTGGTGGGACGGCAATCCCGCCAATTTCAACCCGCTGCCGCCCGAGGCCAGCGCGCCCAAATATGTCGCGCTCGCGGGCGGAGCCGACAAATTGCTCGCGGCGGGCAAAGCGGCGATCGCGAGCGGCGATTATCGCTGGGCTGCCGAACTGCTGAACAAGCTGGTGTTCGCCGAGCCCGGCAACAAGGATGGGCGCGCCGCGCTCGCATCGGCTTATGACCAGCTTGGCTATCAGGCCGAATCGGGGGCGTGGCGGAATTATTATCTCGCCGCCGCCGCCAGCCTGCGCGGCAATGCGGTCGAGAATGTGTCGGGCAACGGGCAGAGCCGCAGCTTTGTCAGCGCGATCCCGACGGGCGTGTTTTTCGACGCGCTGGCGACGCGTTTCGACGCCGCGAAGGGCGCGGCGGTCGCGGGGACGTTCCAGTTCATCCTGCCCGACAGCAAGGAGAGTGTCGCGGTGGTCGTCGGCGGCGGGGTCGAGGTGCCGCGATATGGCGTGACGGACGCCGCACCGACCGCGACGATCACGCTCAACCGGGCGACGCTCGACGATGTGATGCTGGGGCATGCGCAGTTTCCGGCGCTGATGCAGTCGGGGGCGATCAAAATCGACGGCGACCGGATGGCCTTCCTGTCCTGGTTCGCGCTTCATCCGCCCGCCGACCCGCGTTTCAATGTGGTTGTCCCCTAGGGGGGCAACCGACTAACAGAGGGTCATGACCGACACCGCCGCTGCGCCCACCGATCCCTTCGCCCATGACGCGATCAACGCCGCCGACGGGCTCGATCCGGTCAATCCGGCCTATACCCATGTGCTGCGCGCCGCGACGGCGCTCAACATGGTGCCGCTGGCGATCGGCGCGAGCGTCTTCGACTGGCTGCTGATCCGCCATATCGAGGGGCCTTATGGGCTGATCACCGCGCTCGCATGGGTGTTCGCGGCGTTCGCGATTATCAGCTTCCCGGCGCGGCGGATGCAGCGCTGGGGTTACAAGATCGGCGAGGGGCAATTGCGCGTCGCGCGCGGCTGGCTGTTCCGCACCGACACCATCGTCCCCTTTGTGCGCGTCCAGCATATCGACGTCGGTCAGGGTCCGATCGAGCGCTGGTTCGGGCTGTCGCACCTGATCGTCCACACATCGGGGACGCACAACAGCATGGTCACGCTGCCCGGCCTCCACGCCGATCTGGCGGCCGCGATGCGCGAGACGATCCGCCGCCACATCCAGACCGACTTCGCATGAACGAAACCGCCGACCTTCCCGTTGCCGCGCCCGAGTGGCAGCGGCTGCACCCCGCGACGCTGGCGCTGGCGATCGTCAAGCTTGGTCCGCGCTCGCTCAATTTCGTGCCCGCGCTCGCCGCGATCGGCTTCGCTGGCAAGTGGGCCTATGTCGTCCCCGCGCTGCTTGCCTTTCTGCTCCTTTCGCTTGCCGCCGCGTGGCTGCACTGGCTGCGCTTCCGCTTTGCGGTCGGCGCCGATGAAGTGGTGATCGAAAGCGGCGTCCTGTCGCGCCAGCACCGCACCATCCCGTTCGACCGCATTCAGGACGTCGGCATCGAGCAGGGGCTGGTCGCGCGCGCGCTCGGCATCGCCAAGGTCGGGTTCGAAACCGGCGCGGGCGGACAGGAGAATGAAGCCGATCTCGACGCCATCGGGCTCGACGCGGCGCAGGCGCTGCGCACGACGATCCGCGCGCACCGCAGCGAAGCCATCGCCCCGGTGGCGGAAACGGGAACGCCCGCGACGCCCGCCGAAGACCGGCTGCTCTTTGCGATGACCCCGCGCCAGCTGCTCGTCGCCGGGCTGTTCAACTTCTCGCTCGCCGCGCTCGCCGTCATTGGCGCGGCGATGCAAGTGTTCGACAATTTCCTGCCGTTCCAGTTCAACGCCTTCAATCCCGCCGACTGGATCGACATCGCCGAGGATTATGGCCTCGACCAATGGGTGCTCGCGCATCGTTGGGTCGCCGGGTTCGGCGCAGCAATCTCGCTGCTGCTGATCGGTTTTGCGAGCGGCGTCGTGCTGATGATCCTCGCCAACTGGAACTTCCGCCTGACCCGCGAGCCGCGCGCGCTGCGCCGGACACGCGGGCTGACGACGCGCACCGACGTCGCGGTGCCGGCCAAGCGCGTGCAGGCGGCGATCATCGTCACCGGATGGTTCCGGCGTCGCTTCGGCTGGCACGAGCTGCGGCTGCAAAGCCTTGCCAGCGACGGCGGGAAGGAACGCGACCATCAGGTCGTGCCGTTCGCGCAGCTGGATGCGATCGACCCGGTGCTTGCCGAGGTCGCGATGGTGCGGCCGGGCGACGACCAGCCGTGGCAGCGCAGCCATGGCATCATCGCGCTCGGCGGAGTGATCGGCGCGACTTTTGCCGCGACCGGCGGGCTGATCGCGCTGTCGCTCGGCGAACGGGCGGGTTGGCTCGCCATCCTCGCCGCGCTACCGATCGCGGTCGCTGCGCTGTTCGGTGCACGCTTTCACCGCTGGACCGATCTGGACGATCATGTCGCGATCCGCCGCGGCTTCTGGAAACCCAAAATGACCCTCCTCCCCCATGCGTCGGTGCAAAGCGTCGACCTCAAAACCGACTTCATCCTCCGCCCGCTCGGGCTCGGCACCCTCGTGTTCGGCGTTCCCGGCGGCAGCGCGCTGGTCGCGCACGAGATTCCCGCAATCCCGCTGAGCGTCGCAAAGAATCTGCGCGATCGCATATTGGCCACGGGAGGCCGGCGATGAGCGGCGCGGCCCTCGGCATCACGCGCTCGATCCTTGGCCAGCCATGGCATTGGCGCCGCGCGAGCGCCGACATGGCGTCCGAGAATCTGGCCCCCGACGATCTGGTCACCCAATTGCTGCTCGCGCGCGGGGTGGCGCGCGACGACCTCGACCGCCAGCGCAATCCGACCTTGCGCGGCTTCATGCCCGACCCGTCGCTGTTTCGCGACATGGACGCCGCCGCCGCCCGGCTCGCCGACGCGGTCGAGCGCGGCGAGGCGGTGACGATCTTTGGTGATTATGACGTCGACGGTGCGACCTCGGCGGCGCTGCTCGTCCTGCTGCTGCGCGCGCTCGGGCTTCCCGCGGGCGCCTATATTCCCGACCGCCTGATGGAGGGCTATGGCCCGTCGGGCGCGGCGCTGGTCAAGATCGGCGAGGCGGGATCGAAGCTGGTGGTCACCGTCGATTGCGGCGCGCAGGCGTTCGAGGCGATCGCCGAGGCCAACGCCGCCGGGGTCGAGGTGATCATCGTCGACCACCACCAGTGCGCCACGACGCTTCCGGCGGCCTTTGCAGTGGTGAACCCCAACCGGCTCGACGAAGTGCCTGACGCCGCTGCGCACGGCAATCTGGCGGCGGTTGGCGTCGCCTTCCTGCTCGGCGCGGCGCTGCTCCGTACGTTGCGCGCACGCGGCCATTTCGCGAACCGCACCGAACCCGCGCTGATCGACCTGCTCGACCTCGTCGCGCTCGGTACCGTCGCCGACGTCGCGCGGCTGACCGGTTTCAACCGCGCGCTGGTGACGCAGGGGCTGAAAGTGATGGCACGGCGCGGCAATATCGGGATGGCGGCGCTGATGGACGCCGCACGGCTGACCAAGCCGCCAAGTGCCAGCGACATGGGTTTCGCGCTCGGCCCGCGGATCAACGCTGGAGGGCGCGTCGGAAAATCGGACCTGGGCGTTCGCCTGCTCACCACCACCGACCCGCAAGAGGCCGCCGACATCGCGGTCGAACTCAACCGTTTGAACGAGGAACGCCGCGCGATCGAAGCAGCGGTGCTCGAACAGGCGATCGAAGCAAGCGCCGCCTGCGGCAACGCCCCGGTCGCGATCGTATCGGGACAGGGCTGGCACCCCGGGGTGATCGGCATCGTCGCCGGGCGGCTCAAGGAGCGGCTCCACCGCCCCGCGATCGTCATCGCGGTCGATGAGGATGGCGTCGGCAAGGGGTCAGGGCGCTCGATCAGCGGGGTCGATCTGGGCGCCGCGATCCTTGGCGCCAAGGAAAGCGGACTGCTCGTCGCGGGCGGCGGCCATGCGATGGCTGCCGGGTTAACCGTCGCGGCGGACAAGATCGACGCGCTCGGCGCCTGGCTCAACGACCGGCTCGCCGCCGATGTCGAGCGCGCGAGCGGCGACAAGGCCTTGCTGATCGATGCCGTCCTCGCCCCACGCGGAATTTCGCCGCTCTGGTGCGAGGCGATCGAGAGCGCCGGCCCCTATGGCGCCGGCTGGCCTGCCCCGCGCGTGGCGACCGGACCGGTGCGAATCGTCGAATCGGGGCTGGTCGGCACCGACCATGTCCGCCTGATCGTGTCCGGCGACGACGGCGGACGCTTCAAGGCGATCGCGTTTCGCGCCGCCGAAACCGAATTGGGCCAGACATTGCTGAACACGCGCGGGAATCGCAAGCTGTGGCTCGCCGGACGCGCCAAACGCGACGACTGGGGCAGCCGTCCCGCCGCCGAACTCCACCTCGAGGACGCTGCCTGGGCCGATTAGGAGCAGCGATCTTCTGCGATTCAGCCGGTAACAAGCGACGGAAAACCTGTCATTCACACAGTTCGGAAAAAGAGTGTCGATAGAAGCCTTGACCGCACCGACATGCCCGTCTAATGCGCCGCTTCACCGATCAGACGGCCCCTTCGTCTAGCGGTCTAGGACGTCGCCCTTTCACGGCGAAAACACGGGTTCGAGTCCCGTAGGGGTCACCATCGGTGGAGCAGGCGGTCGGCCTGCCCCTCCCGCGAAAATCCGACCTTCAAGGCCCCTTCGTCTAGCGGTCAGGACGCGGCCCTCTCACGGCTGAAACACGGGTTCGATTCCCGTAGGGGTCACCAACTTCCTGTTTCAGGAGGTTCCAAGACGGCGCATATCTGGCTGTTTTCAGCGGTTTTTCCTGATATACTCGGCTCACTACGAGCGGTAATATGTCACTGCATACCTGCAATCCGATGGTATATCTGATGGCACAGCGCCGCTCCCGAATCGGGAGATACCATCATGGCGTTGACCGCCGTTGCCATCAAAGCCGCAAAATGTCGCGACAAGGCCTACAAGCTAACGGACGGTGAGGGCCTCTACCTGACCGTCATGCCGAACGGCTCGCGCTATTGGCGCATGAACTATCGGCACCTCCACAAACAGAAAACCTTGTCGTTTGGCGTCTGGCCGGAGGTCGGTCTGGCGGACGCGCGTGAGCAGCGTGACGCAGCCCGTCGGCTCATCGCTCGCGGCGAAGACCCCGGTGAGAAGATCAGGCTCGACCGGATCGCCGCAACAGTCGCCGCAGCCAACAGCTTCCAAGCGGTCACGGCTGAATGGCTCGAAAAGATGGAAAGGGAAAAACGGTCACCGGCGACCATGAAGAAGCTGCGCTGGCTGACGGATTTCATCAACGAGGCAATCGGTAAGCGACCGATCAATTCGATCTCGCCCCACGAGCTGCTGGCTATGCTCCGTAAAATGGAAGCCAACGGGCGATATGAGACCGCCAAGCGGCTCCGCAGCACCTGCTCCCAAATCTTCCGCTACGCCATCGCTACCGCGCGGGCAGATCGTGACGTCGCCGCCGATCTGCGCGGAGCGCTCATCGCACCGCAGCCGGTCCACCGGCCGGCGATTACCGAACCCACTGGCGTAGGAGGCTTGCTGAGAGCCATTGATGGCTTTGAGGGACTACCGAACACCAAGGCAGCCCTTCGCCTCCTCCCGCACGTCTTTGTGCGCCCAGGGGAGCTTAGGCACGCGGAGTGGGCCGACTTCGATCTGGACAATGCCCTGTGGCGCATTCCCAGCCACAAAACGAAGATGCGCCGTCCCCATGTCATCCCGCTCTCACAGCAGGCGCTTGCGATCTTGAGCACGATTGAACATGGCACGGATTATAGCAGCTTCCTGTTCCCCTCACTCCGCTCGGTCGATCGCCCCATGTCGGAGAACACCATCAATGCCGCGCTCCGGCGCATGGGCTATGCCCAAGACGAAATGACCGGACATGGGTTTCGCGCGATGGCAGCCACATTGCTCAATGAGATGGGCCTATGGCATCCCGACGCGATCGAGCGCCAGCTAGCCCACTGTGACAACAACGCCGTTCGCCGCGCCTATGCACGGGGCGAGTATTGGGACGAGCGCGTCCGCATGATGCAGCACTGGTCCGACCATCTCGACTTTCTCCGAGATGGGGCGAAAGTGATGAAAGGCGACTTTGCGAAGACCTGCCAAGCAGTCTGATTTTCAGTCAGAATGGCCGACAGGAGACTGACTGCTTCTGGAGATCAAATCTATCAAAGCGGTCGCCGCAACGTGGCGGATGCTCTGCGTTAACGAACGCTCATGCTGACTGGCCAGCGTCCCGATGGGATGAGCTCTTGCCGTGGACATGGTACCCGGTGGACAACCGCGAAGCGGTCAGGCCGCGTAGCGTCAACCTTCAGGACACGCTTGTGGCGATGCATCGAGCGTTGTTGTTCGATTTCGACGAAGCTAAGCAGCGTCAAGGGAGACATAATTTGAGTAGGACCAAAAGGTCGTCTAATACGAAGCGCGGGCGAAGGAGCGGACTTGGGAGCTCAGCAGAATTCAATCGACTTCGGGCCGAAATCACGCGCGCCGGGAATATTTTCACAGGCGTGGCCAGTTTCAAACAGACAAGTGACGTTGGGCGCATTCGCAAGCTGCTGCCTGAGCTCTTGAAACACCCCGCCTATCGTCAGATCATCTGGCCGAACGCTAAGCCAATCTCCCCGAAACAACTAATCTCTGCTGGCCTTCCATGTTTCTGCTCGTTTGAAATCGAAGCGGAATGGATGATTCAGACTTTGATCGTCCAGTCTGATACGATAAATTGCTTTATCCATGCGAAGGCGCGATGCGAAGCTCTGTATCTACTTGGAGACACAGCCGCACTCCTTGAGGAACTCGATCGCTTCGAAGAAAAATTCGGATTTTCGCTTTGGCTCGCCGAAAGCAGGATCAATGCGCTGCAATTGCAATCCGGCTTCTCTGCCCAAAAGGAATACACATCGGCTATCGCCTCTGACCGATCAATATATTACCTTTCTCGTTACCTCATTTCTTGGCTGAGCTTCCGCAGTGAAGAAAACCTCTCTTCGGCTGAATTCAAGCGCCTCGTGGACGAGGCCATGCCTGATGATATTCAGATTTACGGTTTTGTGCACGCCGCGCTAGGAACTGCGAAGGCATTTACGCCTGAAGTCGCGGCATTAACGCTATCGCACAGCGATCGCCTCCCTCCAGTTGATCGATACCGTTTCTTCCTTACGGCGATTCAAGCTGCGATCACCAAGGACAAGGATTTATCTCTAGAAATTATTCTTCCCTCTCTTAAGCTGTTAGGGGAGGTTATTCTCGACCCACATCTTCATCGCATACTTTCGATTTTAGGCAGTCATACGTCAACTAGCACCTCCGCACTCATGAATCCGATCATAAATGCCTATGCAAACGGAAATTATATTGACGCAATCATCGCGGCGGAAACGAGAATTGTGCCCGAAGCATGTGTGGAATCGCTGCTGATCGCCGTTCGGGCATCGGTCCTCCGTGACGTCAGATACGTCATCCCTGGCCTTGACGAGCAAGCGCCGCTCGCCAAGATTTGCGCAGACCTCGTGAACATCTCTTTTAGTGGCGATAAGGCCGGAGAATCCGAGGCGCGTCTCGCGAAAATGGGGACTTCCAACGCGAGCGCGGGCTGGGCGGCCACAGTAGAACTATTCCTTCAACGTCAGCGTCATGACGAGCGTATACAGCCTGCCTTGCCAGAACAGGGATTTTCAGCGCTACGGCCGCAAATCGAAAATCCCTACCTTGCATACTCGATGGCGTCACATCATGCACTTTCCTATCTGGACGGCATGTTTCCTAAAGAAAGCCGCGGTCCCGCGTGGCAGACTGTCTGGGCGATGATTGAAGGCCGCGGCGAGGCCAATTTTGAGGTAGCCGCCGAGGGAAGGCGAACGCGACTAAAGGCCGTCTGGCATTTGCGGAATGGAGACAATGATGCCGCAAGCGCACTGCTCCAGTCGATAAACCGACAAGTTCAATCTCCGATCGAATGGCTCGAGGCGCAGCTCCTTTTAATCGAGACACTAGTTCGAGTTTCAGACTATGAAAATGCCTGTGCGATTAGCGCAGATTCAATCTTAATGTCAGCATACGTCTCGCGCCGCCTTCCTTTGAGAAAGCTAGTCGACGAGCTCGCTTCATGGGACGAGGGTGCGGATCGCAGCGCGCTCGTTCTTGGAAGTCTTCCCATCGTCCTAATCTTAGAAATATATAGCCGTCATTTAGGTTCTGATCGTGATGAATTGAAATCTGACGCATTTATAGATTACCTTGCCCGGGAAGGAGTGTCGCGACCATCAGAAATTATTTTTTCTGCAGACGAAAAGCCTGATCGTATAATTCATTTCTATCGCTTTGTGTGCGTGCCCGATATGCTGGATCAATGCCTAGCGCTCAAGTCGACCAAGGAAGTTGAAGATGAGCGGGCGAAGATTATCGTAAAATGTGTAGATCTCCATGTAGCGATCGACCGCGCCGCCCCAGCCGAACTCCAAGATGAGCTCCAACAAATTCGAACACAACAGGTGATTCGCAACACGAGCTTTGAACTGGACCAAAGTAAGATATTTGTCGACGTCGAGGGAATTCAAATATCTCTCGGATCTACTATGCGCGAGAACTGGAATCGGTATCGCATCTTGGGGATCGAGGAGCTTAGCGGCAGCCTAGATGATATCGTGAAAAGCCTTGAAGATGCTTTGGGGCGAAAGATCGCCGTCCTCTCTGCCACCGTCCCGGTGACCGAACGAAACCGACTGCTTCGGCGGATGTTCGGCGAAATCCGTGATCAATTTTCGACGAGCAAATTGTTTGGACTAGACGCAAACCTCAGCACCAACGTGAGGCACGGCTACATTTTACGTGAGCTTCGCGGTCCCTTTGTTGCAGCTTATCTTGTTACCAACCTAGTGAACGAAGAGAGCGGATATCGACCCAATCGCCATTGGACCGACCGGCTTGATTGCGGACGGGGTGATAGGCTGGATGACTTTTCGGAATGTCTCGATAATTTCT
>Ga0307414_10000382_pt1 | contig 24148 bp, 22 predicted proteins | sample DK1Ometagenome_FD_203804 | JGI IMG/M metagenome (GOLD analysis project Ga0307414, IMG submission 203804) | Maize rhizosphere microbial communities from greenhouse at UC Davis, California, United States - DK15-O-3 | ecosystem: Host-associated > Plants > Roots > Rhizosphere > Soil | place: USA... | reverse complement strand
TTATACGAATTTACCAAAATTGAAATTTCTTCACTGGTATCTTCTAAATCTATCCGTTCATTTCGCTTTTCGAGTCTGGTGGTATTGATTTTTTCGCTTATTGCTTTAATGGTTTTTGTAATGTATTTAGACAATACGAAAGCAATTGTAATGGCCATGATTAAAATAAGTAAATAAGCGTAGCCTAAACGGACTAAAAACAGATTCAGTTCGTCTGTCAATTTATCGTTATTCTCTAGATACGGTAAATTAATAATGGCAATGGGCTTAAATTTAGAATCGGTTATATAAGAATACGATGATAGAAATGTTTCGCCATTTTCAACATGCTCATCAACATGACTATGTGACGCTGTATTATAAATGGCATTTAATATTTCGGCATCTAAACATTTATCCTTTTTATCTGGCTTTAAATTGGCTTTAGAGGTTATTAAAAGCGAACCTTCCAGATCGTAAAGATTTATTTGAAGTTGATGGATATCTGCAATATTGCTTAATTCTTCCTTAAAAATTAAGGGAATATTCTCTGTAGTGACTTCCCAAGTATTTTGTTTTCCGTTTAAAACACGACTGATATGGGTTTTAATGTTTCCTTCCTTTTGTGCTAATCTATCTCTGTGATAATCTTCCCTTTCGCCTAAGTATTGATAAATGGCTACTGAGGCCACAAGTACCGATGCCAATACCACCAAGAGTATCATGGCAATAAAAATACGTGTTCGAAGCGATAGTTTTTTTAGTTTCATTAAAGATAATCTTGCCTAAATATAGCAATAATCAAACCAAAGACATGAGGTGTATATTTAAAAGTTGAAATTCTAAACTTAAATTTTAAGCCTCTGGATTTTTTTTCCGAATGTTCTTGTAAAGTTTGAAGCCCAACATAATAAGAACGCCCAAAAAAATCATGCCAATAACGCCATAAACCCAATCCAAAGCATTTTTCAGAATAACCAAAAACACCACGGCAAAAAGAATAAACGTCGCGCCTTCATTCCAAATACGCATAAAACTGGATGTTTTCTTAACGACATCATTTTGAAGTTGCTTGTAATATTGATGCGTTTTTAAATGATAGATGATAAGTAGAACAACAAAAGCCAATTTTACATGCATCCACCCTTGTTGTAACCAAAACGGTTGTAGAATAAGCAACCAAATGGCAAACACGGTGGCTAAAATGGCTGATGGCCATGTAATGATAAACCACAAACGTTTTGTCATCAGTTTTAACTGTTTCCCTAAAATCTCTTTGTCGGGCGATGGTTTATGAAACGCTTCAATTTGATAGACAAATAACCTCGGGATATAAAACAAACCAGCAAACCATGTAATGACAAAAATAAGATGAAGCGATTTTATATAATAGTATGTCATAATTTATGATATTGATTCTGAAACTTGCACACCGGGCTTTAGGGTTTTAACTATTTCACGGTTTAAAAAATAAGCCGTGACTATGGTTGAAAGCACATCTGAAATGGGGAAAGACATCCAAACGCCCAACTCACCAAAAAAGTTTGGAAGTATTAAAATAAGCGGAATAAAGAAAAACCCTTGTCTTGTTAATGTTAATAACAATGCCGGTGTTGCTTTTCCTATCGCTTGAAAATACGCAGCACCAATTAATTGAACAGCTATGATGGGCGTTGCCGCAAATACCCAACGCATCGCACTTGGCGTTTGTTTAATAACTTCAACATCTGTAGTAAACATTCTTGTAATAGCCTCTGGAAAAAGCATTAAAATAAGAAACACAAAAGTTGCCAAGATGGTGGCGTATTTTATAGCTGTATTAATAGTTTCTCTAACCCTTGTATAATTTTGAGCGCCGTAATTAAAACCCGCAATCGGTAAAAATCCTTGAGTGACCCCTAAAACGGGAAACATGGCAAACATGAGCATACGCCCAACAATGGCATAGGCCGTTACCGAGATTTCGCCCCCTAAATGGAATAGGATATTATTCATAAATAAATATGTAATGCTCACCACCGCTTGTCTAGCTAATGTTACAAAACCTAGCGAACCTATTTCTTTTACAACATCTAAATTTAATCCGAAATGGGAAAATCCAATTTTTAATTCGGAATTCTTAGACCTAAAGAACCAAATAATATATATAAAACAAAACACATAAGAGATGGTTGTCGCCCAAGCAGCACCTTCCATTCCATAACCTAAAACATTTATAAAAATATAGTCTAAAATTAAGTTGCTAACAGAGGGAATCATCATGGCATACATGGCAAATTTAGGTTTGCCTTCTGCCCTAATAACCGTATTTCCCATCATGCTTAATGCCAAAAATGGCACACCATATAGCACAATTTTATAATAAACTTTTGCTGGTTCAAAAATAGCACCTTTGCCTCCAAATGAGTCAATGATGGAATCTGCAAACCACAGTCCTAAAATAGCCATCGTCACCGATAGTAATAAAGTTAAAGTGATTTGATTTCCAAAAGTTTTTAGGGATTTACTTTTATTTTCTGAACCTAATGCCCTTGATATGATTGAAGAACCTCCAATACCAATCGCCATGCCTAAAGCTGCAATAAAAAAGGATACAGGCAACACGACATTAATGGCAGCAATGGCGATGGAACCTATCCAATGACCTACAAAAATAGTATCCACCAAAATATTAAGAGACATTACTAAAATACCTATAGATGCCGGAAGCGCCTGTTTAATAAGCAATTTACTGATGGTTTGTGTCCCTAAATCTTGCGATGTTACTTTTGCCATTACTAAACCATTTGTGCCTTAGAAACTGTCCAATTTTCAATCCAATTTGATAATAATGTTACCCATTCTGCATCATCATTTAAACAAGGCACGGTTGTAAATTCCTTTCCTCCCATTTCATGAAAAATTTCTTCACCTTCCATCGCTATCTCTTCAAGAGTTTCTAAACAATCACTCACAAATGCTGGTGTTACAATAGCCATATTATTAACACCATTTTTCCCCAATCGTTCAATGGTCCTATCAGTATAAGGTTGTAACCAAGGATCGAATCCTAATCTGGATTGAAACGATGTTGAATAAGCCCCTTCTTTTAACTGAAGTTTTTCAGCAACCAATCTGGTAACCTCCAAACATTGATGTCTGTAGCAAAACTCATGTGCCTTACTTGGTGTAATGCAACAAGAACCATCAATTTTACAATGTGATTTTGTCACATCGCTTTTTCTAATATGGCGTTCTGGAACCCCATGATAAGAAAACAAAATATGTTCAGGGTTTTTACCTTCCAAATGTTTTTTTATGGAATTTGAAAGGACTGTTATATAATCTGGTTTATTGTAAAACGCTGAAATAGATTCTATTTTTATGTTTGGGAAATGTTCTTTTTGTATCTCTTCGGTTAAAACTAAAATGGTTTCGGTAGTTGCCATGGCAAATTGCGGATATAACGGAAACAACAAAACCTCATCTACTCCTTTATCAACCAATTCTTGAAGTCCTTTTTTAATGGTCATACTACCATAACGCATGGCCAAAGCGATAGGGATTTCTACTTGCTTCTGAATAGCATTTTGAAGTCTTTTTGACAACACAATTAATGGCGAACCCTCTTCCCACCATATTTTTTTATAGGCTGCGGCCGACTGTTTGGGGCGTGTTTTTAAGATAATGCCTTTAACAAGCGCTACTCTTGCTAAGTAAGGAATATCTATAACACGTTCGTCCATTAAAAACTCACCTAAATATTTTTTTACATCTTTTGGGGTCGGGCTATCGGGTGAACCCAGATTTACTAGAAGTACGCCTTTTTTCATTTGCAATTTTATAATTATTTAAATAATACTGAATCAATCTTCAGCACTCTCTAATTTTTGTTGTTCATATAATTTTGGGCGTTCTTCGCTGTAATCGCAATCTTGAAAAATACCACAAGAAATATTGGTTCTGACCAAAGATTTGGTAGTCATACTATTTGATAACGCTTCAATTTCTGGGGTTAAATAATTCATATTATAAAAGTTATAACTAGTTGAATGTCTTTGAAATCTAATTTAAAGACATAATATATTTTTTAGGCGTTGTGCCGTATTTCTTTTTAAAAGCAGCTATAAAATGACTCGCTGTGCTGTAACCGACTTTTAGTCCGACTTCATTCACATTGTTTTCACCCGATTCCAATAATTTTCGAGCGACTTCCATTTTATAATCAAACAGAAAGCTAAATACCGAATCCCCATAAATTTGTCGAAATCCTTCCTTTAGCTTTTTAAGATTCAATCCTATTTCATCTGCAAGTTCTTGTAAACTTGGTGGTTCGGCTAAACGTGAAATTATAATATCTTTTGCTTTTCTTATTTTGATGACGTTGGTTTCGTCGACTAAAAACGGACATTGTTCAATATTGGCATCTTCACTTCTATTAAAATATAAGCTTAAAAGCTCATAAGCTTTGCCTCTGTAATAAAGGTTTTTAATAGTTTGATTTAAATTATAATTGATTAACTGGTTTAATACAATGGCTAATGATGGTGAAATAACACCGTCTTTATAGTATTTTTTATCTTTATTGTCTTCATTTAAAAATGAAATATAATCGGCTTCTTGCGAAAACAAACCATGAAATTTTTTTATGGATATAAGCACCGTAACAATCCAAGAATTGGGGTTAATTTCCAGATTAATAGGCAATTCACGTTGCGGATTATATAAAAGCAATGAATTCTCTTCAAGAATATTTAAAGCATATCTGCCTTCATTAAAAACAAATTTACAAGAGCCTTTAATGCAAAAATGAAATTGAATAAAATCACTATGCATCTCTTTCACAATACTTTGAGCGACACTTTTGTCATTTTTACACGTCAAGACAAAAAATCCATCATCCACTTTTGTTTCCTCAAAAGAACCTATAGCGACATTTTTTATTTGATTTTTATCTTCAATCACAATCTTCTTATTTAGATTCGTTATAAATAAATTGATTAAAAACGACCGTATTATATGCAAAAATATGACAAAAATCATATTTATGGTAAAAAACAAACTAAAAAACCACAAACGATACTAAAAGTTCTTTGAGCGTTATTTTTTTAATAATCCTCAGCATACATTTGCCTGAGAAAATTCGAGTTTAAAAGCATGCAGCAATACAACATATCCAAAAGTACCAATTTTTATGCCATTGGTTTAAGCTATAAAAAGGCTGATGCCGACATACGTGGTCGTTTTAGTTTGGATGAAGATGCTAAAAAAGCTCTGCTTTCTCAAGCAAAAACCGATGAAATTGAAAGTTTAATTGTTACCTCTACATGTAACCGAACTGAGATTTATGGTTTTGCACAACATCCATACCAACTTATAAAATTGCTTTGCGATAATACCAATGGAACGGTTGAAGAATTTCAAGAAGTAGCATACATTTATAAAAATAATGATGCCATTACCCACATGTTTAGAGTGGGCTCTGGTTTAGATAGTCAGATTCTAGGTGATTTTGAAATTATTAGCCAATTAAAAAACAGTGCTAAACTTTCAAGAAAACATGGTTTATTAAACCACTTTATTGAGCGACTAGTAAATTCTGTAATCCAAGCCAGTAAACGTATTAAAACTGAGACTGAATTATCATCTGGCGCCACATCGGTATCTTTTGCTTCTGTTCAGTACATATTCAATACCGTTGAAGACATTAAAAATAAAAATATTTTACTTTTCGGCACAGGCAAAATAGGCCGAAATACTTGCGAAAATTTAGTAAAACATACAAAAAACGAGCATATTACTTTAATAAATAGAACAAAAAACAAAGCCGAACAAATTGCTGGAAAGTTTAATTTAATAGTTAAAGATTATGCTAATTTACAGGAAGAATTAAGTGATTCTGATATTTTAATTGTGGCAACTGGTGCACAACGTCCAACGATTGATAAACATATCATTCAAACCAAAAAGCCGCTTTTAATTTTAGATTTATCCATTCCTAAAAATGTTGATGAAAATGTTGAGGATTTGCCTAATGTGAAATTAGTTCATTTAGATCATCTTTCCCAAATTACTGATGGAACCCTAGAAAAAAGGAAAGCACATATTCCTTTTGCTGAAGCGATTCTTAAAGAAGTCAATATGGAATTTAATGATTGGTTGGAAACTAGAAAATTTGCGCCAACCATAAAAGCCCTAAAGCATAAATTACTTGATTTTGCAACTTTGGAATTAGATACCCAACGTAAAAAATTTTCAGATTTTAATGAAGTCCAAGCAGAATTGATAACTAATAATATCGTTCAAAAAATCACCAATCATTTCGCCTATCATTTAAAAAATGATAACATGTCTACAGATGAAAACTTAGAATTTATTAAGAAAGTATTTCAGCTAGAAGAAACGCCTACAAATGTTTAAAACTTTTACATTTGTTACGTATTATTAGTTTGATTAGATTTAACTAAAAAAAATACGTAAAAAACTCAAAGTTTTAAGATTAAGATGAAAAACAACAAAATCTTTATAAATCTATATCGCTTTATAGATGTCTTTATTTTATTCTTTTTAATCTTTGATTTTGGCTTTACGGTCGAAGATAATTACAAACCATATAAACTAGCAGGTTTTTTTGCCATTTTACTTATATTAATCACTTTTAATGTGGTGAAGAGCTTTCAGTTTAAGGACAAAAGCTCAATAAAAACTGTGAGGTTCAACATCCTTTTTCTATTGTCAACTTTAATTACTGCCACATCTTTTATACTATATAATCGCAACGATTCAATTATTGAACTTACCGCACAAACCAAAGTTATTTTTCAAGTCGGCCTTTTCTTTTATTTACTTATAAGGCTTTCTTTTTTAATTAAATATATCTATAAAATTTACTTTAATCCTGCCATTTTATTTGTTGGAAGTTTTGGGATTTTCTCGCTTATTGGAGCTTTCTTTTTAATGTTGCCCAGAGTAACAACACATGGTATTTCTTTTATTGATGCTCTTTTTACCTCAACAAGTGCTATTTGTGTAACTGGCTTGGCCGTTTTGGATACTGGAAAGGATTTTACCCAATTAGGACAAACGGTTATTATGGTTCTAATTCAAATCGGTGGTTTAGGCATACTAACATTTACATCTTTTTTTGCTTATTTTTTCAAAGAAAGTTCTTCTTTTAGTGAAGGTATGTATTTAAAGGATTTTACAGCTTCAGAAAATTTGCAAGATGTTTTTAAAATAGCAGTGAAAATTGTTTTGTTTACTTTAGGCATCGAATTTGTTGGTGCTTTTTTTATTTATAGCTCAGTAGATAATATTACATCTGTTGATAACAAAGTATTTTTCTCTATTTTTCACTCTATTTCTGCTTTTTGTAACGCTGGTTTTTCAACATCCTCAGCCAGTTTTTATGATGAAAGCCTTAGGTTTGATTATTCTTTACAATGGGTAGTCATGGTACTTATTATTTTTGGTGGGTTAGGATATAACATTGTATTTAATGTCATCACTTATTTTAAAAATTTCTTTATTAATCTTTTTTATGGAAAGAAAAAATTTCAATCGGTTAGGGTTGTTACCTTAAACTCTAAATTAATTTTAGTTACTACAAGCATTCTATTAATCGCCGGGTTTGTGTTTTTCTACTTTGCTGAAGCCAATTATACTTTAAAAGAGCATACCACGGTATTTGGAAGAATAACATCGGCTATGTTTTCTTCAGTAACCCCAAGAACAGCAGGTTTTAATACTATAGATTATACTCAGGTAGCAACGCCTTCATTACTCTTTGTAATTCTATTGATGTGGATTGGTGCATCACCTGCTTCAACTGGAGGCGGTATAAAAACCAGCACCTTTGCCATAGCCACATTAAATATTTTTGCTACAGCTAAAGGAAAAAAAAGAATAGAAATTAATACTAGAGAAATCTCAAGTAGTACTGTAAATAGGGCTTTTGCTATTATTTGTATTTCATTAATTGTTATTGGTATTGCCATTACATTATTACTATTTTTTGAACCTGATAAAACACTTATGGAAATAGCTTTTGAATGTTTTTCAGCCTATAGTACGGTTGGTTTAAGCATGAATGTTACTCCAACTTTGTCATACAACAGTAAAATTGTTATAATAATTGTGATGTTTATTGGTAGGATAGGTATGCTAAACTTACTGTTTGGTATGTTAGGACAGATAGGACAAAAATTCTATCAATATCCACAGGAAAATATTTTAATAAATTAAAAATTAAACAAGATGAAAATCATCATATTTGGTCTCGGTAATTTTGGAATGTCTTTAGCTTTAAGCCTAACTGAAACAGGCAATGAGGTCATTGGTGTTGACTATAAAATGGAAAAAGTCAATTTAATAAAAGACAAAATATCGCATAGCATTTGTTTAGATTCTACCAACGAGCAAGCTTATCAAGCCTTGCCAATAAAGCAAACGGATATAGCTGTCATCGCCATTGGAGAGAATGAAGGTGCTGCCATAATAACCACAGCAATTATTAAAAAGTTAACAACGGCAAAGGTAATAAGTCGCTCGCTTTCTCCTATACATGACACCGTTTTACAAGCAATGGGTATTGATTTTATTGTTCATCCAGAGCAAGAAGCGGCTGAAAAACTAACCCATAAACTCAATTTAAAAAATATCATTGATAATTTTAAAATTGATAATCGTTATTCTATTTCAGAAGTTAAAACACCGCCTGCTTTTGTTGGAAAAACAATTCAAGACTTAAATTTTAGAAACCATTATAACTTAAACATTGTAACCATTTTGCGCAAAAAGGAAAAAACTAACCTGATTGGTGTTTCTACAACTCAGTTAGAAGTTATTGGGATTCCTTCTGCAGACACAATCATTGAAAAAGATGATGTTTTAGTGGTTTTTGGCTTGAATGACAATATTTCTAAAATTGGAACATAAGTCTGAAATCATTATTAAAAGAATAATCGCATTCATAAAAAATCTGAACTCTAATACATGTCTAAAATTATAAAAATTGGCACTCGCGATAGTGAATTAGCATTATGGCAAGCCAAAATAGTACAAAGCCAACTTGAAACTTTGGGACATAAAACCCAATTAGTTCCAGTAAAATCTACAGGCGATTTGGTATTGGATAAACCTTTATACGAACTCGGTATCACTGGAATTTTTACACGCACTTTAGATATTGCCATGCTAAACCATGATATAGATATCGCCGTGCATTCGTTAAAAGACGTGCCAACGGTTTTACCAAAAGGGATTATTCAAGCGGCTGTTTTAAAGCGTGGGAATGTTCATGACACCTTGATTTTTAAAGATAACGAAGAATTTTTAAGCTCCAAAAAAGCCGTCATTGCCACAGGTAGTTTACGTAGACGCGCCCAATGGCTAAACAGGTTTCCAACGCATACTATTGTCGATTTAAGAGGTAATGTGAATTCACGTCTACAAAAACTGGAAGATAATGACGATTGGAACGGTGCCATTTTTGCAGCAGCCGGTATAGGCAGAATTGGTTTAAGACCAGAAGAAGCTATTAATTTAGAATGGATGGTTCCTGCTCCCGCCCAAGGTGCTATTATGATTACCGCTTTGGAAGCAGATGAAGACATCAGAACCATTTGCAAAGAGTTAAACCACGAAGAAACTGAAATTTGTACAACCATAGAACGTTCGTTTTTAAATAAGCTGGAAGGTGGTTGCTCAGCCCCTATCGGCGCACTTGCTTATATTAAAAATGAAGAAGTTACTTTTAAAGGGGTGTTATTAAGCACCGATGGTTCCAAAAGAATTGATGTTACCAGAGTTAAAAAATTGGGCGAGCACCATGATATTGCCAATTTTTGTGCTGAGTTTATCATAGAACGTGGTGGCAAACGCATCATGGATACTATTAAACATTCTGCCAAAAAGACGACTGTATATTCAACCAAATCGCTTACTGATGATCAACGCCTTTTATTTCATGAAAAAGTGGTGATTGATAGTGCCGATTTCATAAAAATAAGTCTGAATAGAATCCATCCCCGTTTTCTGAAAAATGAAATCAAAAATGTGGTCATCACCAGTAAAAATGCGGTGGAATCGTTAACGACTAATTACTCAGCTGTCGAATTACAATTTAAAAACATATATTGTGTGGGCAGACGAACCAAACAATTAGTTGAAAAAAAGATAGGTAAAGTCACCCATTCAGAAAATAGTGCTAAAAAACTAGCCCATTATTTAATTGATTACATGGAAGGCGCAGAAGTGACGTATTTTTGCAGTGATTTAAGATTGGATGATTTACCAACCATTCTAGAAGCAAATAATATTAAAGTCAACGAAGTAGAAGCCTATCAAACAAAATTTGATGCCGTAAAAATTCCTGATTCTGTTGAAGGTGTTATGTTTTACAGTCCGTCAACCGTCCAAAGTTATATAGAAAAGAATAATGCTCATGGCATCGCTTTTTGTATTGGTGATACCACGGCAACCGAAGCAAAAAAACACTTTGATGATGTAAGGATTGCAAAAGTACCAACCGTTGAAAGTGTTATTGAATTGGTGAATGAATATTATGTTGGCCTTTAGCCTTTAGCCTTTAGCAAAAAAATGAGAGATTTTAGAAAACTTGATATTTGGAAGTATAGTATAGACCTTGTAAAAGAAGTTTACATGTTGTCTGAAAAATTGCCTTCTGAAGAAAAGTTTGGGTTAAAAAGTCAAATAACTAGAGCCGCTATTTCTGTTCCTTCTAACATAGCTGAAGGTTGCAGTAGAAATAGCGAAGTTGAATTTAAGCGCTTCTTAGAAATTGCAATGGGCTCTCTTTTTGAATTAGAAACACAATTAATTATTTCTAAAGAACTAGGTTTTATAAAGCCAGAAACTTTAGTGCCTGTCTTTGAAAATATCGAAAAAGAAGCGAAAATGATCAATAGTTTAATTAATAAAATAAAACAAGGCTAAAGGCTAATAGCCAAAAGCCAAAAGCTGTATGAAGAACGATTTATTTTTAAGAGCATTAAAAGGAGAAATTGTAGAACGTCCACCTGTTTGGATGATGCGACAAGCTGGTCGTTATTTGCCAGAATTTATAGCACTACGCGACAAGTATGACTTCTTTACGCGTTGCCAAACGCCAGAAATTGCGAGTGAAATCACCGTACAGCCCATTCGACGTTACGCTATGGATGCCGCTATTTTATTTAGTGATATTTTGGTGATTCCACAAGCCATGAATATTGAAGTGCAAATGAAACCAAATTTTGGGCCTTATTTGCCTAATCCAGTTCGTACTTCAAAAGATGTTGACAACGTGATTGTTCCAGATGTAACAGTCGCTTTAGATTATGTGTACCAAGCCATAAAAGCGACTAAGGAATTGTTGAATGACGAAATTCCACTTATAGGTTTTGCAGGTTCACCATGGACTATTCTATGTTATTGTGTGCAAGGCCAAGGCAGTAAAACCTTTGATAAAGCCAAAGAATTCTGTTTTACAAACCCTGTGGCTGCACATTTGCTTCTTCAAAAAATTACGGATACCACGATTGCTTATCTAAAAGAAAAAGTAAAAGCTGGCGTTGATGCCGTGCAGATATTTGATTCTTGGGGAGGCATGTTATCACCTGTGGATTATCAAGAATTTTCTTGGCAATACATCAACCAAATCATTGAAGCTTTAAAAGATGATGCACCTGTGATTGCCTTCGGAAAAGGTTGTTGGTTCGCACTTGGTGAGATGGCAAAAAGTAATGCCTCTGCCTTGGGAATAGATTGGACGTGTTCTGCTAGAAATGCCCGTTATTTAACTGGTGGAAATATAACCCTTCAAGGGAATTTTGATCCTGCACGCTTATTATCGCCCCCTTCAGAAATCAAAAAAATGGTGCACCAAATGATTAACGAATTTGGTAAAGACAAATATATTGTAAATTTAGGTCATGGTATATTACCTAACATTCCGTTAGATCATGCCAAAGCATTTATTGATGCCGTGAAAGAATATAAAAGCTAAAGTCAATTATTATGATACCCGAAAAAATCTTATCTCCATATCAAAAATTTGTCCAGATAGAAAGCTTCAGTGGTATCCTGTTAATGGCTGCAACTATTATTGCGCTAATTTGGGCTAATTCTCCATTTTCCGAAAGCTATCAATCACTTTGGCAATATAAAATAGGATTTAAAACACAGGATTTCGAGTTATACAAACCTTTAATTTTATGGGTTAACGATGGACTCATGGCGATTTTCTTTTTTTTAATCGGATTGGAAATTAAAAGAGAGTTTCTAATAGGCGAATTAAATTCGATTAAAAAAGTAGCATTTCCATTATTTGGTGCATTAGGCGGCATGTTAGTTCCCGTGGGCATTTTTATACTTTTAAATCAAAATCCCGAAACATTTAAAGGTTGGGGTGTCCCAATGGCTACAGATATTGCTTTTTCATTAGCTGTATTAAAACTTCTTGGTAATAAAGTGCCATTAAGCTTAAAAATTTTCTTAACTGCTTTTGCTATTGTTGATGATTTGGGAGCTGTTTTGGTCATTGCGCTTTTCTATAGTGGCAGTATTAAATTTGGACTATTAATAACTGCAATTATATTATTGTCCTTTTTATATTTTTTATCTTTTAGAGGTTTTTACTCAAAATTTTTAATGGTTTTGTTGGGAATTATTATTTGGACGTTATTTTTAAAAGCGGGCATACATCCAACACTTGCTGGTGTTTTACTGGCATTTTCTATTCCCATCAGCCAAAAGATTAGAACACCTGAGTTTGTGGAAAATTTAGAAACTATTACCAACAATATTAAAATGGCTTCTATTTTAAAAAAACCAATTCTTTCAAAAGAACAAATTAATGAAATTGATAATTTGGAAGATTGGTCAACCAAATACCAATCGCCACTTCAACATTTAGAGCATAACCTTCACGATTGGGTCGCCTATTTCATCATCCCCATTTTTGCATTGGCAAATGCAGGCGTTGTTATTAATGGAGATATTGATTTAGATACTGCTTTAGTTATAAACATTGTAGTTTGCTTAATTATTGGTAAAAGCGTAGGTATTTCAAGTATTATATTCTTGGCTAAAAAAATAAAACTTGTAGAAGTCCCTACAGATATTAGCTCTAGGCAAATTATAGGTGTTTCCTTTTTGGCTGGCATCGGATTTACCATGTCTATCTTTATTGCTAGTTTGGCTTTCATAGATGAACCTGTTTATTTGGATTCTGCTAAAATTGGCATTCTTATAGGGTCATTAATTTCGGCTATCATTGGTTATATTATTTTGAGTGTCAAAACAACTAAATCAATATAATGAAAGATATATATTTTAAATACATTCATTCGCTTCAAGACACCATCACATCCGCATTAGAGAAAGTTGATGGCAAATCAACCTTTAAAGAAGATATTTGGGAACGACCAGAAGGTGGTGGCGGTCGCACCCGCGTTATTGAAAATGGCAATGTGTTTGAAAAAGGTGGCGTTAATATTTCTGGCGTTCATGGGAAACTTCCAAAATCGATGCAAGCCTATTTTAATGTGGGTGAGGTTGATTTTTTTGCCTGTGGATTAAGCTTAGTACTTCATCCAAAAAATCCCATGGCGCCAACAGTTCACGCCAATTGGCGTTATTTTGAAATGTATGATGAAAACGGAAATGTTGTTGATAGTTGGTTTGGCGGCGGACAAGATTTAACGCCTTATTACCTTTTTGAAGAGGATGCCATTCATTTCCATAAAACTTGTAAAACTGCTTGTGATCGTCATAACGAAAATTTTTATGAAGATTATAAAAAACGTTGCGACGACTATTTTTTCAACACACATCGTGAAGAAGCTAGAGGGATAGGCGGTTTGTTTTTTGATTATTGTAAAGCTAGCGAAACCATGAGTATGAAAAATTGGTATGATTTTGTAACGGATGTTGGCAATAGTTTTTTGGAAGCTTATGTGCCGATTGTTGAAAAACGAAAAGATTTACCCTATACCGATGCTCAAAGAACTTGGCAGGAAATCCGGCGTGGGCGTTATGTGGAATTCAATTTAGTACATGATAAAGGCACTTTATTCGGATTGAAAACCAACGGACGCATAGAAAGTATTCTCATGAGTTTACCGCCTCATGTGCAGTGGGTTTACGACCATCATCCTGAAAAAGGAAGTGCCGAAGAAAAACTTTTAAATGTTTTAAAAAATCCAGAAAATTGGGTTTAGATTTTACTTTTAACTTTGTACTTTTAACTTTTAACTTCACAAAATGTATCCACTAAGAAGAAACCGAAGATTAAGAACCAACGATGCCATTCGCTCTTTAGTTCGTGAAACCATCATCTCTCCAAACGACTTTTTGGTGCCGCTTTTTGTGGTTGAAGGCAAAGGCATTAAAGAGGAAATCGCTTCCATGCCGAATTATTTTCGTTTTAGTTTAGACTTGCTGGAAAAGGAAGTGAAGGAACTTTGGAAACTAGGTTTAAAGTCGGTGTTGCTATTTGTAAAAGTCCCTGATAACCTAAAAGACAATAAAGGCACAGAAGCATTAAATCCTAACGGATTAATGCAACGTGCCATTAAAACCGTAAAAAATGTTTGTCCAGATATGTTGGTCATGACCGATGTGGCTCTAGACCCCTATTCGTCTTACGGACATGATGGTATTATAGAAAATGGCATTATTGTGAATGACCCAACCATTGATGTATTGGCCGAAATGAGTATTTCCCATGCTAGAGCTGGTGCTAATTTTGTGGCACCAAGTGATATGATGGATGGTAGAATAGTCATCATCCGCGAAGCCTTGGAAGATCAAGGTTTTACAGACACCGGTATTATGAGTTATTCGGCAAAATATGCCTCGGCATTTTATGGCCCTTTTCGTGATGCCTTGGATTCTGCGCCCGTGGATATGATTAACATCCCAAAAGACAAAAAAACCTATCAAATGGATTATGCCAATCGGTTAGAAGCCATTCGTGAAACCGAAATGGATATCGAGGAAGGTGCCGATATCGTCATGGTAAAACCAGGATTATGCTATTTAGATATTGTTCGAGATATTAAAAACGTTGTTGACGTGCCTGTAGCAGTTTACCAAGTTTCTGGTGAATATGCCATGTTAAAAGCCGCCTCTGAAAAAGGCTGGATAGACCACGATGCTGTGATGCTAGAACAAATTACAGCCATAAAACGTGCCGGAGCAGATATTATAGCTAGTTATTTTGCTAAAGACATTGTGAAATTAATTTCATAGCTTTAACTAAAATTTAAATTATTATGGGACTACTTATAGTCTACGCTTTAATTGCTATCACTTTCTCTTTTTGGTGTTCCATTATTGAAGCGGTGTTTCTCAGCTTAACACCTACTTATTTAAATATCAATAAAAAAGAAGGCAAACAGTTTGCTGTCATCTTATCAAATTACAAAAAAGATGTGGATAGACCGCTCATTGCCATCTTAACTTTTAATACCATAGCTCATACAGTAGGGGCCATTTTAGTCGGGGTACAAGCCAAAACGGCCTATGCAGAAATTTATGGCAGCGAACAAACCCAGTTTCTTGGATTTCCGTTCACGGAAGATCTTATGGTTGGCGTGGTTTCCACTATAATGACTATCTTAATTTTAGTAACTTCAGAAATCATACCTAAGACAATTGGGGCAACTTATTGGAGACAATTAGGCAACTTCACGGCCGTGAGCTTAAATCTGTTGATTTTCCCATTAAAATGGTCAGGAATTTTATGGGTTTTACAACTAACCACCAAGCTGATTGGTGGCAAAGGGCATCATAGTGTTATGAGTCGCGATGGATTTTATGCCATGACACAAATTGCTGAAGAAGAAGGCCTTTTTGAAGCTTCTGAAAGTACGGTTATAAAAAACTTGCTAACTTTCAAAAACATTCAGGCAAAAGATGTGATGACACCACGTACCGTTATGAAAACGGTTAATGAAAACATGACGGTTGAAGCATTTTTTAAGGAAAACCAACACATTCGATTTTCCCGTATTCCCGTATTTCAAGATGAAAATGATAATATTACTGGATTGGTGTTAAAAGATGATATTTTTAGGGAAATGGCTAATGATAATAATGGTAAAAAATTAGCTGATATCAAGCGAAATATCATCATTGTGAATCGCTCTCTGGCTATCCCAAAATTGCTAGACCAATTAGTGCATAGTAAAAACCATATGGCATTGGTAGTTGATGAATATGGTTCTGTAAATGGTATTGTTACGATGGAAGATGTGATTGAAACCTTGTTGGGCTTTGAGATTATGGATGAAAGCGACAACATTCCTGACTTGCAACATATGGCAAGAAAAAGCTGGGAAACCAGAGCAAAACGTTTGGGTATCATTAACGAAAAAGATCAAATTGACTAAATGGAAACTTGCATCATCAAATCGCCTTTAGGTTACACTAAAATTACTGGTGATGTACATGGTATTTCATCTGTCATTGTTTTGGATTCCGAAATTGAAACTACAGATATCATTCCGGTATTCCTTGAAGATTGTGCCTTTCAGTTGCAAGAATATTTTCAAGGCATTCGGAAAAATTTCGACCTACATTTAAACCCCGAAGGCACCAGTTTTCAAAAACAGGTTTGGAAATTATTAGAACAAATTCCTTATGGAAAAACAGTTTCTTATCTAGATTTAGCAAAGCAAATTGGCGATGTAAAAGCGATTCGTGCTGTTGCAAATGCCAATGCTAAAAACCCATTATGGATTATTGTACCTTGCCACCGTGTTATTGGATCTGATGGTAGTTTAACGGGTTATGCTGGCGGACTCCACCGCAAGGAATGGTTATTAAATCATGAAAGTCCTTTTAAACAACAATCTTTGTTTTAAGGTTCGTTTTTTAAATTATCATGAAGTTAAATTTGTATATTTATTTCTACTAAATAGATTTCATGAATTTTTTGAAAAAACTCCTTAAATGGTTTGTTATTATCATTGGAACGCTTATTCTTTTATTGTATATTTTTGATTATGGTTACATTATAAGAGGCGTTCGTGTTGTTTATTTTACAGGCCACACTACTGCTTTTATTGATGATTTCCCTTATTTTGAAAACGACACTATAAAGAAAGGAAATAATCCACAGCCTTGGCCACTTCACAAAAATTATAACTCGGTAAAAGAAACCGAAAAGCTTTCTAAAGTCAATAAAGAGTGGGGAACAGTGGCTTATGTGATTATAAAAAACGACAGTGTTTGGTTCGAGAATTATTATGATGGCTTTAATGAAACGTCGAAAACCAATTCTTTCTCCATGGCGAAAAGCATTACCACCTCTCTTTTAGGAAAAGCCATTATGGAAGGTCATATAAAAGGCTTAGACCAACCCATTAGCGATTTTTATCCAGAATATAATAATACAAAAACGACTGTGGGCGATTTGGCTTCTATGGCTTCCGGATTGGATTGGGTAGAAGATTATACCGGCCCATTTTCCATAACAGCCAGAGCTAATTATGACAACGATTTAGCCGAAACCATTTTAAACCAGAAAATTGTAAAAACGCCAGGAAAATCATTTGAGTATTTAAGCGGAAATACCCAATTATTGGGCATGATCATTCAAAAAGCAACCGGAAAAACATTATCAAATTATCTTTCCGAAAGTTTTTGGAAACCTTTAGGTGCGACCGAAAATGCGCTTTGGGAATTGGATGATGACGAAAACCGCTTAGCAAAAGCCTTTTGTTGTATTTCCAGCAATGCCAAGGATTTTGCCCGTTTTGGTAAATTATATAAAGACTATGGCAAATGGAATGGCAAACAAGTGTTGGATTCTGCGTTTGTTGTAAAATCCGTTACCTCAAGGTATAAGGAAAGTCCGCAATACGGTTACGGTTGGTGGATGAAAGATGTAGGTGATAAACACTTTTTTATGATGCGTGGACATCTCGGCCAATATGTGATTGTGGAACCTAATGACAATGTGATTATTGTTCGCTTGGGTCATAGAAAATCACCTGATGCAGGTGCGGGTCAATTCTCTGATGATATTACGGTTTACATAGAAGAAGCTTATAAAATGATGAAGCATGATTAACAAACTCAAACTAGAAAACATCCTGTTTTTGGATATTGAAACCGTTCCTGAAGTTCAAAATTTCTCTGAATTAGATGAAACCAAACAACATCTTTGGGATCATAAATCGCAATACCAAAGAAAAGAAGACGAAAGCGCAGAAGACTTTTATGAACGTGCTGGGATTTGGGCTGAGTTTGGAAAGATAGTTTGTATTTCAGTGGGGTATTTTAAGCTCCAAGGTGATTTGCGAAAATTTAGAGTCACGTCTTTTTTTGGTGATGAAATAAAGATTTTAAAAGATTTTAAAAATTTACTTATAACGCATTTCAGCGAAACAAAACACATCCTTTGCGCACACAATGGTAAGGAATTTGATTTTCCATATATTGCTCGTCGCATGATAATTCATAATATAGAGTTGCCACATAAACTTAACCTTTTTGGTAAAAAACCTTGGGAAGTACCTCATTTGGACACCTTGGAATTATGGAAATTTGGCGATTATAAAAATTACACTTCTTTAAAATTGTTGACACACATTTTAGGTATTCCTTCGCCTAAAGATGATATTGATGGCAGCGAAGTTTACCGAGTATTTTACAAAGAAAATGATATTGATAGAATTGTTATGTATTGCGAAAAAGATACGGTAGCGGTCGCCCAAATATTCTTGCGTTTGCGTGGTGACAATATATTAACCGAAGATGATATTATTCATATTTAAATGGAGAAAAAAACCATATTATCTGTTGAGAATCTTTCCATTTCATTTGGTGAAAATGAAGTGATTCATGGTATTTCCTATCACTTAAATCAAAACGAGATATTAGGTATTGTTGGTGAATCTGGCTCGGGAAAATCAGTGTCTTCTTTGGCTATTTTAGGCTTGCTTCCAAAGAAAATTTCTAAAATAAATTCAGGCAGTATTATTTACAATAATCAAGATTTAATAACTTTATCTTCAAAAGCATTTCAAAATATTCGAGGTAAAAAAATCGCGATGATTTTTCAAGAACCCATGAGTTCTTTAAATCCGTCCATGACTTGCGGAAAACAGGTTCAGGAAATCTTGTTACAGCATGAAAATCTTTCTAAGTTACAAGCTAAAACAGAAACCCTATCACTTTTTGAACAGGTAAAATTACCTGAACCAAATAGAATTTATGAGGCGTATCCACATGAAATTTCGGGGGGACAAAAGCAACGTGTTATGATTGCGATGGCTATTGCTTGTAAACCAGATATTTTAATTGCCGACGAGCCTACTACAGCACTCGATGTCACCGTTCAAAAAAATATTATCGAATTATTAAAAGAGCTTCAAGTTAAAACCAAAATGAGTATCATTTTTATTACGCATGATTTGGCTCTTATTTCTGAAATTGCCAATAGGGTTTTAGTGATGTATAAAGGAAACATTGTTGAGCAAGGAGCCGTTTCAGACATTTTCAATAATCCGCAAAATAATTATACGAAGGCTCTCATTAATTCCAGACCTTCTTTAGATACGCGATTAAAAGTATTACCCACTATTCAAGATTATTTAAATAATTCCGTCTCTAAAGACATTATAACTTCAGAAGAACGAAAAATAAATCATGAAACATTATATAGCAAACCGCCCTTACTGGAAGTCATTAATGTTGAAAAAGAATATGTTTCAAAATCAGGGTGGTTTACAAAACCAACAACTTTTAAAGCAGTTGATAATGTAAGTTTTAAATTATATGAAGGAGAAACATTAGGCCTTGTGGGCGAATCAGGCTGTGGAAAATCCACTTTAGGTAATGCCATTCTTCAATTGGATAAAGCGACGGCCGGAAAAATTTTATATAAAGGTATTGATATTACAAAACTTTCAAAAACCGACACTAGACATCTTAGAAAAGACATTCAAATTATTTTTCAAGATCCTTATTCTTCATTAAATCCGAGAATTCCTGTTGGAGAAGCGATTATGGAGCCTATGAAAGTGCACAAACTTTACAATTCTGATGCAGAAAGAAAGGAAAAAGTGATTGATATTTTAAACCGGGTTGGATTATCTGAAGATTATTATAACCGTTATCCCCATGAGTTTTCTGGTGGCCAACGCCAGCGTATTGGTATTGCTAGAACCATTGCGCTTCAACCAAAATTAATTGTTTGTGACGAGTCGGTTTCTGCCTTGGACATTTCCGTTCAAGCACAAGTTTTAAATTTGTTGAACGAACTCAAAGCGACTTTTGGATTCACGTATATCTTTATTTCACACGATTTAGCCGTTGTAAAATATATGTCCGATCAATTATTGGTCATGAACAAAGGACACATTGAGGAATTAGATGATGCTGATACCATTTACAATCATCCCAAAAAAGAATACACCAAAAAACTTATTCATGCTATTCCCAAAGGATTATAGCATGAATATTTTTTTGGTAATGTAAAGTAGGCTTTTAAAAAAACGCACATTCTCTCTTAATGTTTCTTTGAATTTGCTGTCTTCTTTAGTAGGTAGTTCTGGTAGGTTAGCTGCGTAATTCATAAGTATTAAGTTTAAGGTAGATTTGGGAAAATCTGTGGTTAATTTTTGGTTTACTTTAGGATTGCTAATATGTAACATTTTTTTAAAAACTCAGTTTAAAAACAAAAAAAATCGATGAAATGTTTTTATTGTTTGACATTTCATCGATTTATAATATGTTTTTGTAAGTTAAACAGTAATTTCAGGAATATCGCCTTCAATAATTAACTTACCTTCAGTAGCATTTTTTATGTCTTCAATGGAAACCCCAGGCGCTCGTTCCAAGAGTTTAAATCCTTTATCTGTAACCTCAAGTACGGCAAGATTGGTTACTACTTTTTTTATGCAACCAACACCAGTCAACGGCAATGTACATCGCTTAAGTAATTTAGATTCGCCTTCCTTATTAGTATGCATCATAGCGACAATAATATTCTCTGCGCTTGCAACTAAATCCATTGCACCACCCATACCTTTCACCATTTTCCCTGGTATTTTCCAGTTGGCAATATCACCGTTTTCCGCGACTTCCATAGCGCCTAAAATGGTTAAATCGACATGTTTGCCCCGAATCATAGAAAAACTTACAGCCGAATCAAAAAAGCTAGCACCTGGCAACGTCGTGATAGTTTGCTTTCCAGCATTAATAATATCGGCATCCTCTTCATCTTCAAAAGGAAACGGGCCCATCCCCAAAACACCATTTTCACTTTGGAACTCCACAGCAATGCCTTCTGGAACATAATTGGCGACCAACGTGGGAATGCCTATGCCTAAGTTTACATAATAGCCGTCATTAAGTTCTTTTGCTAAGCGTTTAGCGATTCCTATTTTGTCTAACATGTTTTCTCTCATTCCTGCGTAAACAGGAATCTATATTTTATTGAAACTTTATATTTTTATAGTGGATTCCTGCTTTACTCATTGATTCTTATTTTACAATAGGTATTCGTGAATCTCCGATTTCGCAGGAATGACAATCTATTAATCTTTTTTTCTAACTGTCCTTTGTTCAATACGCTTTTCATAATTCTTTCCTTGGAAAATGCGCTGGACAAAAATGCCAGGAATATGAATTTGGTTGGGGTCTAAGGTTCCAAGCGGCACTAATTCTTCAACCTCAGCAACCGTTATTTTAGCGGCACCACACATGACAGGATTAAAATTTCTAGCAGTTCCTTTGAAAATCAAATTGCCCGCTGCATCACCTTTCCATGCTTTTACAAAAGCAAAATCGGCTTTAAAAGCATGCTCCAAAACATACATTTTTCCATTAAATTCTCTGGTTTCTTTGCCTTCAGCGACTTCGGTGCCATACCCAGCAGGAGTGAAAAATGCAGGAAATCCCGCTTGAGCGGCTCGACATCTTTCAGCTAAAGTACCTTGCGGAATCAATTCAACATCCAATTCTCCAGAAAGCATTTGACGTTCAAATTCTTCATTTTCACCTACGTATGATGAAATCATTTTTTTTATTTGATGATTTTGAAGCAGTAAACCAAGTCCGAAATCATCAACACCCGCATTGTTAGAAATACATGTTAATTCTTTGATATGTAATCTTACCAACTCCGAAATGGCATTTTCTGGTATCCCACTTAAACCAAAGCCTCCAAACATAAAGACCATATCGTTCGTTACGCCTTTTAAAGCTTCTTGAACATTTGCAACTTCCTTATTAATCATAAGAATTAATTTTTCCTTTTAAAATTACAAAATAAAAAAGCCATTCTAAAATGAATGGCTTGTGATTTTTATATAATACCCTCTTTAAAAACTTAAATCGTCTGGAATGCCACCCGAACCATCTTGCACATTTTCTGAAGAGGCAGCAGAACAATCTACGCTTATTGATAGACTACCAGGTGCTTGAAAATTACCCGTTGACACATTAAGACTTTTATCTGCATAACAACTTTTCATATATAAGCCCCAAATAGGTAAAGCCATAGTAGCTCCTTGTCCATACGTAATAGATCTAAAATGTACAGATCGCTCTTCACCTCCAACCCAAACACCGGTTACCAAATTTGGTACCATGCCCATAAACCAGCCATCACTTTGGTTTTGTGTGGTTCCTGTTTTTCCTGCTATGGGATTTGTAAAACCATAAGGAAATCCGGTTATAACTTCTTTATAAACACCTGTAGCCTCACCTGTTCTTCTTAATCGGGTACCTGAACCTCCTTGGGTAACCCCTTCTAATAATTTTACGGTTACATATGCAGCTTCATCACTTAAAACGTCGCGTGTTTCTGGTTTGAATTGGTATAAGACTGTGCCATTTTTATCTTCAATGGTGGTTACCATGACTGGTTTTGTATAAACACCTTGGTTAGCAAATGCCGCATAGGCAGCAACCATTTCATATACGCTTAATTCTGCTACACCTAATGCAATGGATGGTACCGCAGGTATATCAGATTCTACACCTAACTTTTTAACCAAATCAATCACGGGCTGAGGACCTACTTGATCTATTAATCGTGCAGTAATGGTATTGACGGAATTTGCTAAAGCATTTTTCAATGTCCTTGTGCCTCCATACTTATTATCAGAATTTTTAGGACACCAATCTTCCACATTTCCATATTTACCTCTCTCAATACAGAAAGGTGTATCTGGATACGTATCACATGGTGATGCATGCAACTGGTCTATAGCAGCAGCATAAACAAAAGGCTTAAATGTAGAACCTACTTGCCGTTTCGCTTGTTTTACCATATCGTATTGAAAATGTCTGTAATTCATACCGCCAACCCATGCTTTTACATGTCCGGTTTCTGGATCCATAGACATCATCCCTGTGCGTAAAAATGATTTATAATAACGAATGGAATCTATAGGCCTCATGATGGTATCAAATTCTGAAGCTTTACCGTTTTTCCATGCAAAAACGGACATGTGTGTTGGCTTCCTAAATGATTCCTGTATTTCTTTGTCAGATTTATCTAAATCATATTTCATCTTTCTCCAACGTTCAGATTGTTTCATAGCGCGTAAAAGCAAGGCATCAACTTCATCATTCTTTAAATCTAAAAACGGTGCGGTAGGATTCCTTTTTGGAGTATTTTGTTTAAAAAATTCTGCTTGCAACCTGGGCATGTGCTCTTCTATAGCTGCCTCGGCATATTTCTGCATTCTAGAATCTATGGTTGTGTATATTTTTAAGCCATCATTATATAAACTCCATTTAGAACCATCGGGTTTCGGATTGTTTTTTATCCAATCTCTCATAAATGTATCTAGATAAGCCCTAAAATACGTTGCCATACCTTCTCGATGGGATTCTGGAGAATAGTTTAAATCCAATTCTGTTTTTTGAAGTGAGTCTTTTGTTTTTTCATCAATAAAGTCATTTTTTTCCATTTGACTCAAGACTAGATTTCGTCTGTTTTTAACACCAACAGGATTTCGTCTTGGGTTATAAAGTGATGAGTTTTGGAACATCCCAACGAGCATGGCTGATTCTTTAATGCTTAATTCTTTTGGCTCTTTCCCAAAATAAATTCTTGAGGCACTTCTTATACCATCACCATTATTGTTAAAATCATAAATATTGAAGTATTGCGCAATGATTTCTTCTTTGGTGTATTGACGTTCTAAACGGATAGCAATAA
>Ga0307414_10000381_pt1 | contig 24169 bp, 32 predicted proteins | sample DK1Ometagenome_FD_203804 | JGI IMG/M metagenome (GOLD analysis project Ga0307414, IMG submission 203804) | Maize rhizosphere microbial communities from greenhouse at UC Davis, California, United States - DK15-O-3 | ecosystem: Host-associated > Plants > Roots > Rhizosphere > Soil | place: USA... | reverse complement strand
GTTGTGGACGCTAATCCCACCGATGAACAGATGGAGATTATCAAGCAACGTATTGCGAAAGCTGTACATACGGTTACTACTAAAGCCCCTTTTCGCAAGCTATATCAAGCAGAAATAGAAACCTTCTATAAGAAGCCTACAGGCAACCTGACTATTCCAATGACCTGTACTTTCTGTGACCATATGAAGCATTGTTGGCCTAAGGCTGTATACGCCGCTAACCCAACGTCTAAGGCTCAAAACCCACCTAGAAAGTGGTATGCCGAAACCCCAACGAGTGCTGATGAATGAGTCATGACCTAAGTCATAAGACTAAGCCGGTTGAGAAAGCATTTGATGTTACGGAAGTGAAGAGTAATGCCTTTGCTTTCGTACAAGACCTGACTAACGAAATCTATCGGATAATGGCTAAGTCAGATGGTCATTATATCTTCACTCTTGAAATGGATAGGGTGAACAATAAGACGGAGTTGACCATTGAAGAAGTTTCTACTTAGTGCCTTAGTAGCACTTTCACTGATTATGCCCATTTCAACATACGCTGAAACAGCTACTCCTGCTACCCCTCCTGCTGTTGAACAGGTTTGCCAAACACCTGAAATGGTTCTAGCTGCCTTTGGTAGTATTGCCGATCAGACAGGGGATAGGCTGGAACTGGTGCATGAAAATTCCTTTGAGGATGGATCATCGGTTCTCGTATTCTGGAAGGGTGGGGAGACGGTTCTAGCCATTATCTTTGGTAATGACGGATGTTTCCTAAATGCGGAAGAATTGACCGTGATTGAGTTCAGGGACATTACCGGGATTGTGCTGGCAGCTACGTAATGGCAATCAAGACTAGCTCTGCTAAAGCTAAAGGGCGTGAGCTTCAAAATTGGGTTAGGGATAAAGTCCTAGCCCTCTTCCCCTCTTTGGAACCTGATGATGTGAGAAGTACGTCAATGGGGGCTAACGGGCAAGACGTGCAACTATCCCCCGCTGCAAGGAAGTTATTTCCCTTCGCTGTTGAGTGTAAGAGACTAGCCAAGATTGCTGTGTATGGTATGTATGAACAAGCTGTAGCTAACGCTGGAAAGCATGAGCCTTTGCTATTCGTTAGGGGTGATAGAAAGAAGGCACTGGCTATTATAGACGCAGAATACTTTCTAGAAATGGTTAGGAAATTGAATGGCGAAACAAACTAAGAAGAGGGAGTATTCATTCGGTACTCTATCTCTGATCGAACAGAAGGATGGCGAGTTGCGTCTAGCCGTCGATATTGAAGAAGTTGAAGGTACCTCAGAAGACCTTATGCACAAGATTAGAGCTATTATGTGTGGCCTAAGCTATATGTATAATAGGGAAGGCCCTAGCATTGAAAGTATCGGTGCTGCTTATCTAGAAGGTATGCAGACTGGTATTGAGGTAATGCAGGACAAGATTGATAAGGCTAGCGGTGGTGGGAGTAATAGTGGGGGTGAAGGGGGATTGAGAATGGGGTTCACGGCTAAGCTATGATTGTGCCAGCAAATACTGATTATGACTACGCTCGATATGGTACGGCTATTCCATCTACTCATGAGTATTATAGACAACCATTGACTGACCCCTACATTGAAGTCCCTTGGCAGCTTCCGCCATACCCGCATAAATGGTTTCCCCCCGATCCGATTGATTTGAGCAAGGTAAACGAATACACACCACCTGTACTTAAAGAGAAGTCTGACGGCAGTTCTACAGAGTATTACAAGATACCTGAAGGTTCCACTGATCTGATAGACCTTATCGAGTACCGTAACATGAATTTTGCTATTGGTAACATCTTCAAAGCCTGTTTCAGACTTGGAGAGAAGGCCGACACAGACAGGGCGTATGACCTACGTAAGATCATATTCTTTGCTGAACGTGAACTGAGAAGGGTTTCTAAATGATCTTTGGATTGGCTTGGTGGGCGTTCATCGCTCTAGTACCGTTGGGAATTATCTCTATAATCCTTGCTGGCTATCAAAAACCGTTCTTTGCTATGTTCTCATTGGCTCTAGGTGCAGGAGCAATCCTTACTCTGTCCGGTGACATATGGGATACGGTTGCATGGCTTACTGCTAACTGGCTTATCATTGGTGCTGGTATCGTAGCCTACTTTGTCGTTGGCTTCCTTTATACGTACCTACTCCGTTGGCAGATGCATGTTAACTCTGATACTCAGAAGGAATTGGTGGCCTATCGTTGGAAGGAATACAAGCGCGGTAAGGTAGGTGTTACCCTAGAGGATTTTGAGAAGTCGTCTAGCTACCCCTATGGTTTCAGACATGACTTCCCTATCATTTCCACTTGGATTTTGTGGTGGCCGGTCGATCTAGCGTGGATACTGTGCCATGATTTCCTTGAGTATGCCTTCACGCAGATTGGGCAAAAGGTAGCGGTACTGTTTGCTGCCTCTGCTAAGAACAGTGTGAGAAAGACCTTGAATGGACTGGATTGAGCTATACTTTCAGATTAAGGTCTGGGGGTTCTTTGTCGGTATGGGGTTTATTGGTCTATGGGTACTTATGATCATTTTTATGCTCCTGTTTGGTTCTGGTAAACGTCGATGAAGCTAGCTAAGATACGTTTCATACTAGATGGCACCACACACGAAGTCGCCTACAGAGTTAGTGAGAATGAGCTAGAACTGTTTGCCGCTGGTAGTAAGGAACTTGAGCTTATTGCTGAAGTTAAGCTTAAGCACATTGTAGCCAACACTATCGTCAACAACTGTAAGGTGACATGGGAAAACGAAGTGATTTCGAGCGAGTAGATAAAGACTTCTACCGTACAATTGACAAGAGGGCTGGGGACATTCTCAGCCCTTTTTTGTTGCAGGAAGCTGAAGAGTTAACAGGATGGAATGGTTCTAAGGTTGTAGAACTACGTTATGCAGAACCATGTTACGGTATGGGTGATCTAGCTAATCAGCTTAATGGAATGAGACATAGATGCAAGTGGGCAAGTGACATAAACCCTACCTACAACTACGTGTACGAACGTGACGCTCTTTCCATTACCAGTACCGATATTATTGACTGTGACGTGATTATAACCAATCCGCCATGGTCTAGGCCGATCCTGCATAAGATGATTGAGCATTTCAGCAGTCTCAAGCCTACATGGCTTCTGTTTGATAGTGACTGGTCATTCACCTTGCAGTCGAAACCTTACATGGAGTTGTGTACTGATATTGTTGCTGTGGGTAGACTAAAGTGGATACCGGGTACAACAATGTCTGGAAAGGACAATTGTAGCTGGTATAGATTTGATGAGAACAAAGAAGGATACACAAGGTTTCATGGTAGGTAAATACTACTACGATTGGTCTAATGTAGAGGAAGTTAATAGAGAAAGGGGCTATCCTTGAAGCTATTGCCTGAAGAATGGGTTACTGAGTTTCATGAAGTGTTTGGGGCACCTATCAATCAAGCCCCTAATCAACAGCTTACGGCTCTACGCCAGAAGTTGATTGATGAAGAAGTTATGGAGTTGAATGAGGAATTTACCAAGGTCTTTCAGACTGGACGTATTACCCCCAACTTCATCAAGGAACTTGCAGACATACAGTATGTGCTTAGTGGTGCTGCTGTAACGTTTGGAATTGACCTTAATGCCGCCGTACAGCGTGTTCATGAAAGCAATATGAGCAAGCTGGTTGATGGCAAGCCTCTCCTACGTGAAGATGGCAAGATACTCAAAGGACCAAATTACTTTGAGCCTAACATGAAAGACCTAGTACCCACATATGACCAAGACTGATATTAATGCAAGAGAACTACTCTCGGATAGCAAGTTCTACGAGAGCTATGCTAGATGGGATGACAAGAAGTACCGCTACGAAACATGGGAAGAAGCGGTTAGCAGAGTTATGGAAATGCACCGATCCTACTACAAGGATAAGGTAACTCCTGAACTAGAAGATGCTATCTCCTTTGCAGAGAATGAATACAAACAAAAGAATATGCTTGGGGCGCAACGTGCCCTTCAGTATGGTGGAGAACAGCTTATAAAGCATCAAATGCGTATGTACAACTGTACCAGTTCCTACGCAGATAGACCAGAGTTCTTTGGTGAGGTATTCTATATCCTTCTCACTGGTGCTGGTGCTGGTTTTTCCGTACAAACACACCACGTCGATAAACTCCCGTTGATCCTACCTAGAACAAAGGTGACTCTCACTCACACTATTGAGGATAGCATTGAAGGTTGGGCCGATGCTGCACAAGCGCTTATATGGTCTTACTTTGGGGATGGGGAAGCCCCCACCAAGTTCGCTAAGTACCAAGGTCGAGCTATCCGGTTTGATCCTAGCCTAGTTCGTCCAAAGGGTGCAGAGATATCAGGTGGGTTTAAGGCCCCCGGTCCTGAGCCTCTTATGCGTACTCTGGCCCGGATTGAAACCCTTATAGAGGCCCGTATTAAGGCTGCTGGTGGGGCAACAAAGCTTCGCACCATTGATGTGTATGATATCGTCATGCACGAAGCTGATGCGGTTCTAGCGGGGGGTGTGCGTCGGTCTGCCACCATCTGCCTGTTTTCCTCTGATGATGAAGACATGCTTAAGTCCAAGACTGGTAATTGGTTCAATGAGAACCCGCAACGCGGTAGGTCTAACAACTCTGCTGTTATCCTTAGAGATAAGGTGACATACTCGGAGTTCGTTAACATTATGGACAATGTGCGTCAGTTTGGTGAACCCGGCTTTATCTTCACTGATAGTACAGAATGGGCGTACAACCCATGTGTTGAAATTGGTATGTTCCCTTCGTATGAGGGGCAAAGTGGTTGGCAGGGCTGTAACCTTGTTGAAATCAATGGTGCTAAATGTGTTGATGAAGAGACTTTTTACCGTATATGCCGTGCTGCTGCTATTATGGGAACCCTTCAGGCAGGTTACACAGATTTCAAATACGTTTCTGAAATCACTAAAGCTATCTTTGAGAGGGAAGCCCTTCTAGGCGTCTCAATTACAGGTTGGATGAACAGCCCTGACGTACTCCTTAATGAGGAAACCCTTCGTAAGGGGGCACGTATCGTCAAGGAAACCAACAAGGAAATCTCCAAGCTGTTGGGTATCAACCCTTCCGCACGGTCAACCTGTGTGAAGCCTGCCGGTAATGCGTCAGTGATCCTTATGACTGCTTCTGGTGTTCATGGGGAGCATTCTAAGCGCTACTTCCGTGTTGCTCAAATGAATAAGGAAACTGAAGTTGCCAAGCTGATTAAGGAAACTAACCCTCATATGGTGGAGGAAGGTGTTTGGTCCGCTGCAAATTCGGATTACGCTATCTACTACCCTGTTGTAGCCCCTGAAGGATCGGTATTCCGTCAAGAGCTATCTGATGTTGCCCTTCTCTCCAAGGTTAAGCTGATTCAGTCTAGCTGGGTTGAAGAGGGGACAGACATAGAGCTATCGGTTGAGAAGGGCTTGCGCCATAACGTCTCCAACACCATCACAGTTCCTGATGGTAAATGGGGGGAGGTTACGGACTATCTGTACGAGAACCGTAAGTTCTTTGCAGGGGTATCCTTCCTAGCTGAAAGCGGTGACAAGGACTACAACCAAGCCCCTAACACTGAGGTTAAGTCAGAACTAGAGCTTGTGTCTGAGTATGGTCCTGCCGCCTTTATGGCTTCTGGCCTTATTGTTGATGCGAGCAAGGTTTTTCCAAATCTATGGGAAGCAACCAGAGTAGCACAGGAATACCCATACCCTCAACTAGAGGATGATGGGAAAGAGTATTGGGTTGATAGGTTCCGCAAATTCGCTAACAACCATTTTGATGGGGATATGACAAAGACAGAGTACTGTCTGAAGGACGTTCACCTACTCCATAAATGGGAGACGGTTAAGAGGACGTATGTACCAGTCGATTTCGTTAGCGAACTGACCAAGAAGCAGTTCACCGACATTGATACGATGGGTGCTGCTGCTTGCTACAACGGGGCTTGTGAGCTACCGGAAGGGTTTGGCAAGTTTGATGACGATACGGCGGCTGCTATTGGTACCACATAAGGTTAAAGACATGTATAGGTGGGCTAGATATAGGGCTAAGAAGAAAGCGATAAGCTTCACACTTGCCCTAGATGATATTGTGATACCAATGTTCTGTCCTATCCTTGGTATTGAGTTGAAGTTCAACACTACCCACTCACTATATAATTCCCCTACGCTTGATCGTATGGACAACACTAAGGGCTATGAGAAAGGCAATGTATGGGTCATATCGAACCTTGCTAATCTTATGAAGTCCAACGCTACCCCTGCCGAACTTCTGGCCTTCTCTGGTTGGGTTACGAAAACCTACGCTACCTCATAATTCCTATTGACACCCCCTCTAACCCTGTGTAAGTTGCTTTCACTCCGGTTGAGGGGGTTTTCTTTGGAAAGGACACACCGCCATGCTCAAGCTTAAAAAGGATCACAAAAGCATCTGCGTTTCGTCAGACTTTTGGTATGACCTTTCATCAGGTGGATACATTGACCCAAAAGATTTCCTCACCCCGGAAGACGCTGCAAAGGTTGCTGAAGCAGTCAACACCATATTGCAGTTTGAAACCCTCCTAGAAACCTCTGACATACTGGAATACTCCTAATGTTTATCGACAAGATTAAGAACCAGAACGATAAGGCTGCGATCCTCCTTCTCAAGAACATTGTGAACAGCGCCTTCAATCGGGGGTTCAAAGAGTTCCATACCGGACAGCGTAAGGCATATGATCCTACGGTACTTCAAGTAATGGACCTTAGCCGCCGCTTTGAGCTTCATGAAAAGTCCAAGCCTGCATTTGAAAGGCTGACTAGCAAGATACTAGAACAGGGATACACCCTACATGATAGCTACGATGGGGAAACCCTAGTGAATACTGTTATGTACGTGACTACCGTAGCAGACAATCCTTATGCTACGGGTAGCCTGTATGCACAAGAATGGGAACGTGGCTTTAACGCTGCATTTACCCGCAACACAAAGAAGAAGGCGAACAAGCGTTGAAGCTCAATTTTAAGAAGAATACCACTAAGACTGTTGATTCTATCCTTGGTACGTTCACCACTGCCCTGAACGAACTTGAAGCCCTGTCAAAGGGTGAAATGGAAATTGCTGCTGCTGAACGGGCTCATGCAAAGCAGCTTGAGACTAGCGCGTACCAGCGTGAGCATGAAGCTAAGCGGGCACAGCTTGCAATCGAGAATATCAGCAAGCTTATCCCTGCTCATAATGCAGTGGTAATTAAGGATAAGGGAGAAGTCTAATGGGTGTGACGCTTAAGGGTATTGGTGAAGAGTACACCAAGGAAGAGATTGAAGGTAACCGTACAGCTTGGATTGAAGCCCTGACTAGTGGGGAGTACAAGCAGACTTCATCCCGGTTGCATCGTATCGGCGGTGGTTATTGTTGCCTTGGGGTAGCATGCGAAGTGCTTGGTGTTGAAGGTGTTGAAGGTGTTGAAGTTGGTGGGCTTGGTAATGAACGCATCAAGTCCTATGATGGTGACCCTGCCTACGCCCCTCACCGTGTAACGGCTGCCCTTGGTCTGCATACGCCTGATGGTGCCTACTACAATGATAAGGGAGGACAGATTAGTTCTCTAGCAAGAGACAACGATAATGGTAAGAGTTTCCTTGATATCGTTGAAATCCTGAACAGTGGGAAGGCTTGGAAGTAAGTGAGAGTACCGGATATCCCCTTCGTAGAGTTTGATAAGATTGCCAGACTGAAGCGTGATATTGTCATCACTGAAAAGATTGATGGTACTAACGCCCAAGTGTATATCAGCGACGAAGGGGAAATTCATGCTGGTTCTCGCACCCGTTGGATCACCCCCGGTAAGCTGACTGACAACTATGGTTTTGCAGGTTGGGTTGAGGCTAATGCAGATGAACTAAAGAAACTTGGTCCCGGTCATCATTTTGGTGAGTGGTGGGGACAGGGTGTTCAGAGGAATTACGGTGTACCAAACAAGCGATTTAGTCTATTTAATAGTGGTCGGTGGGCCGCTGCTAATCTCCCTGACATTCCTAATATCAATGTTGTTCCTGTACTATACACTGGCCCGTTTGATACTGAAGTAGTGGACAACATTCTGCAAAACCTGAAGATCAATGGTTCTGTAGCAGCACCGGGATTTATGAACCCTGAAGGTATTGTGGTGTACCTAACACAAGCCCGTACAATGTATAAGGTAACGTTGGATCATAATGACCAACATAAATGGAGTGTGACGAATTGACCTTTGAACCAAAGGCTAGATGGACTAAGGCTGAAGTGGCTGCTAACCGTGAGAAGTGGATTGCAGCGCTTGAGAGTGGTGACTACAAGCAGGGTAAAAATGCCCTGTTGCAGACATTCCCCGGTGGTGGGCCTGATCAGTACTGCTGCTTGGGTGTAGCATGTGAAGTGTTGGGTGTGGAAAGAGCGCCGGGAGGTAATGGGTACAAGGTTGGGGATGAGGTAATGTATGGTCTTCCCAAGGCAGTCGTTACAGATGCTCTAGGACTTACCTTTCGTGATGGTCAGTATGGTCTTTCCAGCCTAGCGACGAATAACGACTATGACGGTAAGACCTTTGCCGAAATTGCCGCTATCCTTCGTAACCCACCACCGGGCCTGTTTAACAAGTAAAATCAATCGGTTGCGCTTAGTTTAACGATTGTGTTTGACGATTCGCTCAGTGCGTGAGAGTGTCGTTTTCGGAGTAGCGGCCTCGCTCCCCAGCCAACCGATGACCCCCAAGTCAGGCAGGGAAAAATGAGCTATGAGGCTGCTACTCCACCTTGGGGGAATGGGGAGAATACATGTATCAAATCATCTTTGCGAATCTGGATACCATTGCCATGGGCGGTTCCTTTGGCTTTGTGATCTGGCTGGCAACTCGCTGGACGCATGGCCGTTGGGTTCATAAGTGGATCAAACGTCCTGCCAAGGTCAAGGGTCGCCAAGACTACTACACCAACACGTAACTCTAACCCTATTGGGGGTCTAAATGAAAAATGTCACTCATAAACTGGTTGGCCTTATTGGCTCTATGCTGGTATCTACCACAATTTTTGTGGTCCCTGCGGCCCTTGCCAATGATCCAGCCGTGCCTGACCTACGTATGTGTACTGGTGGTGAAACTGGTAAGTACTACCAGACTGCCAAGGAACTGAAGGCGCAGCTTAATGGCGTGGTGAATGTGGTTCCCGTTGTTACCAATGGTTCAATGGACAACCTCAACCAGTTGTCTAGTGGTTCCTGTGATGCTGCAATCATCCAATCGGATGCCTACGGTTTCCACGTTACCAAGAACCCTGCTGCAAAGCTGGACTTCAAGCGGACTGCTGTACTCTATCCAGAGTATGTGCATCTGGTCTGTAATGCAGAAGCCGGTATCAAGGCTGTTGGTGACGTTCGTAAGGACGGTATCACAGTACTTGTTGGTCCCAATGGTTCGGGAACACAGGTAACGTGGGAAACGTGGGCAGCACAAGACCCAAACTACGCAAAGGTTGCTACGGCACCTGAAGGTGGTATGTCGGCTCTGTCCTCTATCTCACAAGGTGTAGACGCCCAATGCGCTCTGTTTGTTGCTGGACTTGGTTCCGGTACTATGATGGAGTATGATGGGCTTGCAGGGGATTCCCTCACACTCGTACCAGTTACAGATGATTGGTTCGATGATGTGAAAGACCCCAAGGGTGCGCAGGTATACAAGTTCTCTGAAATCCCTGCCAACACCTATCCAAGCCTTCAAACGAGTGGTTGGTTTGGTGGGGACAAGACACCTACAATCACTCTTGATGCGGTCCTAGTGACCAATTCAGAATGGATTGACGCCAATCCCAAGGGTAATGAGGCTCTTATCAAGAAGTCTCTACAGTGGGCGGCAACTAACAACAAGTAAGAGTGGCGCATGGCAATAGCGGGTATGATGGCTTTCTAGATAATCCATCATAAGCGGTAGGTTCGACTTCCTTCCCACTCTCCAAATCCCTAAAGCTAGGTAGGGGGTCATCAGCCTAGCACAACTATGAAAGTGAAAAGACTAATATGGTAATGCATCTTCTGAAGAAACTGCCCGGTGGGGCTACCCTGACTAACCGTTTCAACGGCAATACGGACCTGCTTGAAGCAGTCTGTGCCGGTGTTGCACTGGTGGCTATGGCCGATGGTGACGCCTCTGCCGATGAACTGAAGACGGCCAAGAAGTCCCTTGCCGCCAACAAGACGATTGCTGAAGCCTTCCAGCTTCGTGACATTGAACGCTGCATGGACAAGATGCTTGACACTGCCAAGGATGGTGGCCGTATGGCTAAGGCCCGCCTCATGAAGCAGATTGAGGACGTTGCCAGCAAGCCCGATCAGGCTGAAGCCGTTCTCTATGCGATTCTGGACGTGGCTGACCATGGCGGCATTGACGATCAGGAACTCAGTGTCATCAAGGACGTTTCTACTCGGCTGGGCCTTGACCACACCAAGTTCGTCTGATACCACTGATCCTGCCCAACGGAGAGGGCTATTCCGGTTAGCCCCAAACGGTCACTCTCCGTATCCCCGGCCCCCTGCACTCGTTGACGCGGTGTGGGGGGTCATCCTTTTTATGAGGGGGTAAGGCACTGGTCGGCATCCCTCTCAGTTTCCTTTGTAACGTGCGTAAAGCAAAACCCGCCATGCGGCCTCAGAGACAGGGGCTACAGGCGGGTTTTGTGTTTTAGGGGAGTGAGTACCGGGATTGATCCTAAGGCCTCTCAGCGGTCACTAGAACAGCTTCAGAATGATTGTCTCAGTCTGTGGGCTGGTTAGGACTTGAATGATGGCTAGGAAACCGAGAGCCAGACACACCCCTACGATTGCAGGGACGCTTTCTTTCAGCATGGTAGGGCTATCCTTTGAATTGGCCTACTAGGTCATTCACAATCGCCAGTAGGTCAGTCTTTAGTGCTACATACGCAGCGACAACGGCCCCAAACCATATGAACCCTCTTTTAACAAAGCCTGCTAGGCTTCCTAGAGCGTCCATACCTCGCATTACTTGGATTACGCGCTTCAGTACTTCTACCTCTTCCGCGTCAAAGTTGTAGGCATACTGCTTATTCAGCATCGCCTCTAGTTTCTCAATCTCAGTCATTTACTTCATTATAGCCTTTATGCCTAGGACAGTTCCACCTGTGTAGAACAGAAAGGTTATCATCTGTCCTGCCCAATCTCTTAGTTCCTGTGTTGGTAGGTTGGCTACTTTCCAGTCAACGGCGTCAAAGGTACTATCAATAAGTATGGCAGACCACCATACCCCTAGCGGAAGTATGAATAGTGCTACCATCATCCAGAACCATGGGAACTGGAACTTTGCTACCTGAGTAGCGTTTTGGTCTGCTTGTGCTGCTACGTAACTAGTCATAGCATGTTTGATGGTATCTGCATCAATCTCTTTGCCCTTGATACGAATATCCTCGGACTTAGTGAAGGCGTCTATTACCTTGTCTAGTACACCCCCACCAAAGATTTTGATTGCCCATCCTATGAGCCATGTCATTTTATTCCGCCAGTATTCCAGCAGTACGAAGCTTAGCTAGTAGAGCGTTGAAGTCTGTTACGAGGGTAGCAACATCAGCGGCAACACTGTCAGCTTGTGCGGCTGCTTGTTGAAGTGAAATAAGAGCATCTAGGCTATCTACAATATCCTTGATAAGGGTGTGGCTTACCTTTTCAGCAGAACCAATATTGGATAGTTGAGTGTTAATGTCGGCTAGGGTTTTAACTGCCATGGGTTATCCTTTTAAATAAAGTATGGCTTTTTCCAAGAGGGTTGTATCATCCTTTAGAAAACCAAGAGCGGTGTTACAGGGGGTGCATAGGATACCACGTACTCTATTTGTGTCGTGGCAGTGGTCTACGTTTTTGCTGTTTTTCCCTTCACCAAAGGGTTTACCACAAATCTTACAACAGTGGTTCTGTTCGTCTAGCATAGAAATGTATGTTTCGTTATCTAGTCCGTACTTTCTTTTACGCTGATTAATAACGTCCAACCGTCTAACCTCGTCACGGTTGGCGGCTCTCAGTTCTGTTTGTCTGGTGTTCTTACAAGGCTTACAGCGGTACTTGCGTCTTCTAAGATCGTCCACGCCCCAATTCACCGTATGTACTAGTTGTACGCCACACCTGTTGCAGTGTCTTACTACTTCCATATGGTAGCCTTGAGAGTAAGGAGAACCCCTAGGACTGTAAGACCAACAAATAGGTACTGTGCAATGCTAGAAGTAGCCGCTAAAGGCTCTATCTGTTTAGACGCCTCTGTGATTACCGCACCGGCAGCACCGGCACCAGCACCGATCTTACCAAGGATATCCTCAGACTTGTTTGCCGCGTCCTTGTAATCCTTTTCTAGTTCCTCACGAGTTAGAGGACCGTAGATACCATCAGACACCAAACCATTCTTTAGCTGGAAATCACGTAGAGCTTGCTTAGTCTTGTCTCCATAATCACCATCAACGATTAGACCATAGTTACCAAGCTTATTAAGCATTGTCTGCATTTGCATAACACCGGCAATATCCTCTACAGCATAGTCTGAAGTAGGTGAGCCATTGTATCGTGCGTATGCTTCCGCAATTCTCTTGTCATAGCCCTTTTGCTCCTTGCCGTTATAGCCTCTTGCAAACGTTAGCCAGTCCTTATTACGAATAGCTTTATCAAGGCCATTATGAACGATGAAACGAACCATCATTTCAATCTGACCATGGATAGTTAGAGCAGCCTGTGTTAGGTCTAGTACAGACTTATACCCTAGAGCCTTCCAATGCGCTCCCATAACCTGCCCAGCACCCCATGAGGTACTTTCTAGAGCAGCGTTTAGATCAATCTTCTTAGCACGGTTCAGTAGTTCATAGCGATCAGCATAGGACTTTGGATTCTTGACACCACCTGCCTTCCGGTTAGCAAGCCCTTGCTCAATAGCTTCCTGTAGTTTTGCTCCTGATAGTCGTTGATAAAAGTAATGGCCTTCAAAACGAATGGCAGGGAGCATTACACTCCCCACCTTCCATAGTGATGTTCCAGAACTTTCAACTTCAACGACAGCCAAAAGAGCCGCTTCCTCAATCTTATGCACTTGTGCTAGATTTCGGATAGTGTCAATTGTTGTCTTATCCATTGGATTTCCTTTTAGTTTAGGGCAAAAGCCCTCTTAGTTTGGTCATCTTCATCAGATGGTTCCATTACAGTTCGTACCGTTGCAGGTGCTACAGGGCCAGTTGATAGATCGTATAGTTCACGTATCTTAGCCTGTATTTCCTGCATTGTGGACTTGCTACCACCAGACTTCATCAGTTCAGCAAACTTGTCACTGTCAGCTAGGATTTCACCTAGGAACTGTTCAGCTTCAGCAGAGAACTTAGCCTGATCAACAGAAGTAGACATGTTGATAAAGCTTCTTGCGATAGCTCCCGCTCTACTTAGGGCACCAAAGGCAACCGTTGTAAGAGCGCCTAGACCCTTCTTAGAAGTTAGGTCAACAGCAGTGTTAGAGCCGAACGTCATTGGCTTAAGCTGTCTTGCTAGATTGTCTCTTTGTAGCTCAGTTAGGAGCGTCTTAAAGTCACCTAGCAGTTCAGGCTTGTTAGCGAAAACCTTATCTAGTACAGCAAGAGGCGTTAGGTCAGACCCATCAATAATACGTGCTAGTCGTGAACCACTAGAGTTCATAACTACGTTGTCACCACCACCAGATAGAGGCGTTCCAGTTTCAACCTTACCACGTAGGTAACGCACATATTGGGCTTGGATACCCTCTAGGACTTCAGGGCCTTCCTTGGCAGCAGCTTCTAGAAGTTGGGTTGTCTTACCTTCATTACCAAAGATACCGTCAAAGGCCTTTGTGATATCACCTGCACCACCTACAGCTAGACCACCAGTTTCTTGCTTCACTAGGAAGTCAGCACCTATTTGTTCTAGAGCAGATGTACGTTGTTCCTTAGCCCATAGTTCCGCTTGCTTTAGAGCATTTTCAGAAGCGGCAGAACCAGCCTCATACTTCTCTAGATCACTTACGATTTGACGGTAGCGAGCTACAGCGTCTTTGTTGGTGATCGCAAGGGCACGTAGTCTAGGCTTGATTGCGTTCTGTAGCTGTGTCGAGGTTACAGCAGAACCGGGCTTAACCGATGTTGCCAAATCTCTAGCAGCTTCAGCAAGCATAAGCGAACCTAGTCTTGCGCTATTATCCTTGTCGTAGCGATTGATGATGTTTGTCACAACTTCAAGTCTACGGCCAGTAGGATCATTAGCCGCCTGTTGAGTTAGGAGATACCCTTGTTCGTATACGTCCCCAACCTTACCAGCTTCACCAGCCTTAGCAGTTGAGCGAACATTGTCACGGTACTTACCGAAGTCAGAGAACCCACCCAGAAGGTCCATGTCAGTACGATAGCTGTCCATAGCATTGCTGAATGAAGGGTCGCCAGAAGCTTCCGCAGCCTCATCAATGAAGCGCTTGATTTCAACCAGTCCACCTGTCTGTTGACCGGGCTTAGGATTGGCCGACATTTCATCGAGCATACGGGCTAGAGACGGACGGACATTCGTGTAGAGTGTCTTAAGGTCCATACCCTCAAGGCGGTCTAGAAGGGCTGTACGCCCATCCTCAACGGCTTCTGTACCGGCCTTAGGAGCGTCATTCGGCCATACGGTCGAAATCAGATCATCCGTATTGTCAACCCCTTCTTCTGCCCCATCAGCAACAAATGTCGGCTTGACAGGATTTGAAGGAGTCTGGATATTCAGGTCAGCAAGGATGTTCTTTGAATCACCTGAAGCAATGATCAGGTCAGCCAGAGCCTCGCGGTCGAAGTCTACTCCATCAGGAATAGAAGCGAACTTTGCGTCAGTTTCCTCAATGCTCTTGCGCATAGCGTTGAACATTGTTGGGCCAGTCATTTCAGCCATTTCAGCGTCAATGTCTGTCGTTGCCCCTAGAGGATCACGGGGGCCAGCTAGATCAGTTACGTTGGATGCTTGTCCTTGTGCAGCAGCCAATCTTTGTTGCTGGAATAGGTCATTACCCTTCATTTGAGCAACAACGCTATCAGCACCCTTTAGACGGTTTTCAGCTTGAGCCCCAATAGTCTCACCAGCTTCAACAATCTTTTGAGTGTCACCTAGACCTTGTTCTACTGTACTTAGTGCAGCATCAGCTTGACGCATTGAGGCAGCATCAGCAGCTTGTACAGTTGTGTTGCTTAGGTTTGCTCTACGAACAGCAGCAATGTTATTTACTACTTCTTCAGTATGTTGTGTTACAAACTCATCCCATTCTTCAGGACTTACTTGGTTCTTTAGATAGCCATATGCTGTTTCAACATATCTCTTTGCACCAGCAGTAACAGCATTAGTTGTGTTACGCTTGATCGTTGTGCCCATAGCATCTAGAGGGACTGTGTTGCTTTGCTCAACAATCTCACCAAGTAGCGCCATACGCTTGATAACTTCCTCTTCAGAAGCACCATCAATACCGGGATCAATACGCTTAGCTAGATCGAGAAGCTGTTGTCCTTGTCGAGCAGTAGGAGAACTAGGTTGGAACTTGAACCATGAAGTTAGCTTATCCAGACCAGCCTTAAGGCCAGCACCAGCAGTCTTCCCCGCAGTACCTAGAAGTAGGTTGTCAATCATACTACCAACACGGTTACGTTGACTTTCGTTCATCGTACCAAGCTGATCAGGTAGAAGTTTACCTACGTCTTCTTGCCCAAGTATATCCATACCGTTGGCAGAGATTGATTGAGTTTCTTCAGGTTGAGTGATAGAGGCACCGGCACTAGCACCACCTAGTTCAGCTAGGAGGGCCTTAACGAACATATCCACCTTTTGAGGGAAGTTCGCTGTGTCTACTGTCTTAGCTTGCTTAGAGAAGCGGTCAACAACCTTACCAATCCACCCACCAATAGGTCCAGCAGTCTTAGTAGCAGCTTCTACTATCTTAGCGCCAGCCACACCACCAATAGCCATAGATGTGATTTCTTGACCCATAGCTTCCCACTCGTTTTGAGCAGGTAGAGTAGCAACGTTTTCGTCAAAGAAGTTACGATTAGCGTCAGACCATGTTTCTTCAGTGTTGGGGTCTAGCAGCCAGTCGGCAAAGTCTAGAACAGACATGATACCCTTAGCCATATCAGATGAGAAGGGAACGTTGGTCTTTGAAGACTCGTCAACAGCCCATTCACTGAATACAGCAGCACCCTTAGCAGCCTGAAGAACACCACCAACTAGGGATCGTTCTAGACTTGGAATAACTCCTTGCTTAGAGATAGCAGGTTCCGGCACATAGTACTTTTGCTGTTCTGGCGTACCTTCATTCAAAGTTTGGATACGAGTACCCAGCATACCGGGTTGACCTACAGATTCCCAAATTTCTTGGTCAGCAGTAGGGTTACCAGTGTAGGTAGAACCATCGAAAACCTTCTGTTCCTCTTGGTGACGAATACCTCCGTCATCTAGGTCCATAGCACGTACAGTGTTCTCAGTAACACCTTGGGCATTACGTGGAGTTACAGTATGATCAAGTCTCTTAGTAGCGTTTGAACCTACAGTAAGAGCATGTTGATACGCGCGTGGGTCTTTTGCCACCCCCGAATTAACGGGAGTAGCACCAATTGAATTGAAGAAGTCTTCTAGTTCGTCTTTCTCTTCCATCTTTTGCCTTTGTTTTGGTTATCGTCCTCGTGGACTGTAGAGTACATTACCCTGTGGGTCCAACACTTCAAATTGGTTTTGTCCAATTGGACGTAGGAAGATTTGCTTCCCTAGGAACTTACTTAGATCAACACCGGGAACACGGGCTTGTAGAGGGCCAATGTTTCCTTCGTTCAGGATCACACCACGATCTGTGTTCTGGATGTTTGTAGGAACTTGATCAGCGCTAGGTTCAGCAGGAGTATTACCTTGTGGGTTTTCCTCATTCTGCTTTTGCTTTTCAGCTACCTTCTTATTGAACTGATCAGCACCAGTACCGAACTCAACAGGTCCAAAGCGTTCTGCAACACCTTCAACCCCTATCGCCATAGCGTCTTGAAAGCGTGAGTCACTTTCAAACGTTTGTGTCGCTAGAGTGTTGTAACGGTTGGCTTCAGTCTGCACTAGGTTAGCCGTGATCTTCTTGAACTCTTCAGGATCGGACGTATCAATGATCTGTGCCGCACGAGTGATATCGCCTTCAGTCAGAGGACCGGGACCATTCAAGGTACGAGCAAGGTTGAATACGAACTGAACACGCTTGCTTTCAAACTCTTTACGAGCTAGTGAAAGTTCATCAGTTCCTAGGATGTTACCTACAGCAGCCGCTTCCATTTCAGACTGCATGTTTGAAAGGTCTACATCCGACAGTTCTTGAGCATCGTCAATCATACCAAAGATAGTGTTAGCTTCGTTCTGTAGACGGTTCACAACAGAGGCAATACCAGAGCTTGCAGTGATAACACCGGGTTGAGCAGCAACAATCTCATTCATAGCTGTAGCAGCGTCATTAAGGGATAGAACGTATGACTTCTGTTCACCAAGCTTAACAGTTGCTTCAGACACGATACCTGATAGTTCGTCGTAACGAGCAGTACCATCCTTATTCAGGGCACGAGTTACAGTACCTTGGATAGTTTCCCCCGCAGCATTCATGTAGGTACCGTCACCATTTGGTAGTCCTAGTTCTTGGAACTTAGACCCATCAGGACGTGTACCAAACACAGTAATAGCTTCATCGTTGAAGTACTTTAGGCGACCAGCAGCGTCAGTTCCTTCAGCAGGGGTAGGCTTATGCTTAATACCGTCCGTAGGTACATTTGACTGATATCCAGCCGTATACTGTGCTTGCTGGTCAGGTGTTAGTCCCATTGCAGCAGTTGCCTTACTATCCGCAGTCTGGAATAGACGTTCCTGTTGGGCTTGAGGGTTACCCATACCATTGAATAGGTCACCAGCAGCACCAGCCATAGACCCTAGAATACCGGGGTCAGTTTGACCGGGTGTAGCAGCCTGACCGGGAACCAAACCACTTTCTGCCATCTGAGCGTCTTGTGCAGTAGCAGCCTGTTGAGGCTTAGCAGGGGTGTCAGGCATAGACGGAGCTTGATCAGTGACAGACCACTTTTGAGATAGCGCCCACTTTTCAGCATTGGAGAATGTGTCCCCTGCCTTTAGTCTATTGTTATAGATATCGACCCATGCACCATCGGGAAGACCGTTACTAGCTACGATAGCCTTAGCTTGCTCCTGTAGCTTCTTATCAGCAGCTTCAGCGGCAGTGTATTCTTCAGTACGCTTGCTCCAGCGTTCCATAGCGAAGTTTAGAGCATCACGTTCCTTCACACCTTTGCGTTCAAGCCCAGCAGAGATTTGAGTACCAAACCCACTAGCTAGACCACTCATAAAACCCATTACATCATCCCTTCTTGTTCAGGTGCAGGCGCTCCCATGAAGCCCCCTCCCTGTGCAGGTGGTGGCGTGGGTTGCGATCCTTCTTGCCCTTCAACCATTCCGGGTTCAGGGGCAGCTTGTCCTTGTGCCTGTGCTTTAATTTCTTCAGTCTGTTCTTCAACAGCTTCAATAGCCTTGACCGCAACACTTGGGTCAATAGCCTTTGCCTTGACGAAAGCTATAGTTGAGAACGGCTTATCTTCAGTTCCCATCTTATACTTGATATCGGCATCTTCAGCAAGTATCTTGATAATGTGGGCAACAGGACCGGCTAGGAGTAGGGCAGTATCAAGAGTGAACTTACCCTCTCCAATTCCCCCTGTTAGAAAGATATCTGTAGCTTGTACTACCGTTACCCCAGATTGAAGCATTGTCAGCAGGCCATAGGCGCTTTCCTTAGAGGTTAGGCGCTTTAGGCATGCGTCTAGAGCATCGTCTAGGTCAGGGTGTTGAGGGGGTCTATGCCATGGGTAGTTACGGGTGTCAGAGGTATAGTTTTCACCGGGGATAGGCCCATCAGGCATGAAGGGTTCTTTTTTAATCGGCATTCTTCTTACCCTTTCGTTCCATTACTTCATCTTCTGCTTGCTTCAGACGCTCTTTAGTCAAGACCTTTGGCTTAACCGTACCTTCGTCCTCTTCATCATCATCAAAGTATTTCTGGATCATCTTCTTAAAGGCTTCTTCCAGTGTCATTTATTTACCATCCAAATAGTAGGTTTGCACCGATACCCAACAGAGTACCGATCAGGTTACCTGTACCCGTAGCATTATCCGAGTCAGCTTGCATTTGAGCTTGTAGCTTAGCCACCGTGATTACGTTCTTACGATCAAGATCACTTTCAGCAGACTTCCAAGCATAGTCTAGAATACTGTCAGAACGGTCCCATAGACGATTTAGCATTTCCGTAGAGATACCAATCTTGTTCTTAACATCCGTTGCAGCAGCTTCAAAGGCCTGTGCATTCTCCGTTAGAGTTACAGTTTGACGCCACTTAGCGTTAGCTGTATCAATCTGGAATTGCATGTTCTTATAGAACTGTTCACGGTTTGTTTCTAGTTGAGCGTTGAACTGGCTCATATCATTAGTTTCAGAAGCATTGAATTGCTTCATGCTGTTCGCTTGTGATGCGTTGAACTGACTAATAGATGCTTCTAGATTGCTGTAGAACATGTCCTTTTCATTCTGACTATCAGCCATGAATAGACGGTTTGTGTTCTCTGCCTTAGCATCCTCTAGGATAGCCTGTTGTCTAGCTTGAGAGTTGATTAGTCGAGCTTGTTGCTCATTCTCAAGATTGGACAGGTCCATCTTCATGAAGTTATTGGCGTTATTTACAGCAATTTGGGTACGGCTGTCAAGGTTTGCTAGTTCTAGTTTTGAAAGAACATTAGCCTTGTTGATAGTAGCTTCTTGTCTGTTATCAAGGTTCTTGACAGTTAGAGTTTGAAAGAACTGTGCATCAGCTTGGGCAATAGGAAGACTTGCTTCCATTAGAGCCTGTGCCATCGCAGCCGTTGCAGCCGTACCAGTCATACCCTTAAAGGCAGCAATACGGCCTACATTACGTGCTGTAGCCGCCGCCCATGACGGGATACGAGGTTCACCAGTTGCCGGGTTAACAAACTCTGATTGAAGGATATCTAGCTGACCCTTGACCGTAGCCTTGGTATCAGTATAGTTTCCCTCTCCTAGAGTTTGTGCTAGAAGCTTACCAGCAATAGTTGACGTATCAATTAGGTTGGTGAAGTTCTGTTGAGCAGACTGGTTTAGAGCCTGTCCTAGAGCATTCGTACCAGCCGCAGTGGCGTTAACATCAACCTTAACAGCGTTGGGATCAACTATAGCATTTTGACTGACAGTACCTTGTGCAGCCTGCATATCTGCTTGACCAATCTTGTCAGCAGCGGTTGCAGTGTCCACTTGTGCAGCAGGAGTTGCAGCGGGTGTAGTTGCAGTAGCAGTCTGATTGACCGTTGTAGCAGTCTGATTAAGAGCAGCCGGGTCACCTTGGGCAGGAGCATTTGACTGTTGACCAGCATCAATTTGAGCCTGTGTCATGTTCGGGTCTTGATTTACTAGGGAATTATCCCCAGAAACAATTAGACTTGGATCAGTAGCAATTTGCCCAGCAGCGTCAACAATGTTGATTTGGTTGCCGGTAGCTTGGCCCGGAGTGATCTGAGCATTACCTTGGACAGTTCCGGTTGCAGGGGGTAGGTTAGGTTGTGCTATAGGTGTCACTGTAGGGGCCTGATATTGTGTTGCTGCTTGGGTAGTAACAGCGGTTTGTTGAGTAGTGTACGGTGTGCCGTTATCTTCGCTGCCACCATGGGCAGTAGACACACCATCGTCATTCTTTGAACCCCATTCATATGGCATGTAGTATTATCCTTTTGGTATCACAGGGAAGTCAGGATTGTTGCTAATCCACTCTGTTAGTTCCAGAGTTAAAGGGGCTGTGTCACTGACGTGGTAGTTGAACTTCGTTCTAAGTTGCTCACCATGTAGGTTGAACGTAAGATCAAATGTCATCATACCGGGAGTTTCGGTTTCCGTGATTGAATGTACTTCAATAAGCATTGTTGTTTCCTTTACGCGATTCTATGGTAAAGACCAGTAGTACCACCACCATTACCAGCAGCAGATAGTTCGGAGTGGTTTCGCCATGTTCCGGGTTGTGCCCCAAGAGCGCCAGTATTACCAACAGCAGAACCGGTGTAAGTGTGTAGGAGGTATGAACCAAGAGCGGAGTAGCTACTTGCTACTAGAGACGTAAGATACCCTTGAGCAGCAATAGTTGCAGCCGTCCAGTATGAACCTGTACTCTGAGTAGCCATGGTACCTAGGCCAAGGTTAGTACGTGCGGTAGCAGCATCAGAAGCCCCCGTACCACCGTTTGCAACAGCTAGATCAGTACCAGACCAGTTTGCGTCATTGATTGTTGAAGCGGTTGCGAGTGAACCCAAACCTAGATTAGTACGGGCAGCAGCAGCAGTTGAGGCACCTGTACCACCATCAACAACGGCTAGATCAGTACCAGACCAGTTTGCTCCATTAACAGTATCTTGTGTAGCAAGAGTGCCCAGACCTAGATTTGTTCTAGCTCCTGAGGCATCCGAAGCACCTGTACCACCGTTTGCAACAGCTAGATCAGTACCAGACCAATTAGAACCGTTAACCGTTGATAGAGTGGCTAGAGAACCTAGCCCAAGGTTGGTACGAGCCCCAGCGGCAGTACCAGAGTTAGTACCACCATTCGCAATAGGTAGGATACCTGTCACACCAGTTGTTAGGTCAACCGCACCACCCCCACCACCAATGGCAGCGTTGATATCGTCTAGTTCAGTCTGTAGGCCAGTAATAGTTGAGATTGCCTGTTCGCCAGTGTGATTAGCACGAGCTAGTAGGGTCGCGTCAGAACTGTTTGCAGTAGCACCAGTAGCAATACCATCAAGCTTTGTCTTGTCAGCAGCACTCATTGTACCGGGTACTAGAGTAGTAGCAGCAACGATAGAGATTGCAGGGGCACCAGCTACACCATCCCCATTTGTTACAGTGATAGCACCAGAACCCGTTATAGTTCTCAGTACCCATGTATTAGAGGCACTACGTACTAGGACACCAGTTGTGGATAGAGCAGCAATAGCAGCTAGATCAGCATCTAGTTCTGTCTGACCATACCATACAGCAGCACCCAGAGTGTTATCAACACAAGTGTAAGCTCTATCGGCCGTTACGTCAATCCATTGAGAACCAACTACATAACCATCACCACTATCATCGTTTACCGTAGGGGCAGCGGTAGCATTTAGCTTGTGTATTCCACCAATACCACCATTAGCAGCAGGTAGGATACCAGAGATAGAAGTAGTAAGATCAATCTTAACACCTTCTCCTGTTGTGCCATCATGTGAGTGTCCAGAAACCCCACTAAATGCGTCTCTAAGTGCGTCAAACTCAGCATTTAGAGGGGCCGCAACAATGTCTTCTCCGTCTAGGATTTCAGCGGCAGATTGTCGAGTATATCCAGTACCCATTTATCGTCTTCCTTTAATTTGGTATTCGTATATGACCCCGTGTATCGAGTATGGGTCAATATTTCCGTAGGTTGTGAATGTGGCGCGAACAGAGAAGAATGATCCTTCTACGTTTTCCACTATCTTAGGTTGTAGGATACCACCATAAACCGAGCCATCACCATAAACCGAGCCATCACCGTATTGACTTGTGATAGCATCTAGTTCGATTAGATAAGGCTGTGGGTTGGTAACTGTTGTGTCGCCCCAATCATACACCACATCCATTGACATTGAAATATCGCTAAGAGCCTTAACAAATAGTGTAATCTTTTCCATAACCTTACGGACTTCAGTATCACCAAGGTCAATATATGGTGTTGAGTACACCGCAAGCATATCAGTACCTTTTAGAGTGTTACCTGTTTCTTGCACGTACACACAGCCATCAAAACCACCATGTAGAATAGTTTCTTCTAGTCCAATATATGCGGAGGTCACACATGAGGGCTTGAACCCTCTAAGTTCGGAAAACTCCCAACCATTTTGTTGATCAGCGGTACGCATACCACCAAGGACACCAAGGCTGGCGTCATCCGATGTAGCCTCAACCGAGAAGAATAGACGGAACTGAGACTTACTACGAATAGTTACCGCGCATGTGTACTCATTAACAACTGTTCTGATACGGCTCTTTAGTAGTTCGTGAATTGGCTTAGAGATAGTTTCAAGCTGAACGTCACCAATCTTGTTGGTACCTGAGATAGGTCTAAAACCGTCAGGAGCTAGGAATACTAGGTCACCGCCAATTTCGACAACACTATCAGGGGCCACACATCCTATATTGGTAGTAACACCATCGACTAGGAAACCAGAAGTAACATCAGCAATAGCCTTCTTAATGGCATTCTTTCCAAAGATGTAAAGAGCATCACGGAAAGGCTTGAACTGCACTACAGGGAAACCTGCAATTAACTGACCAGCACCATTAGCAACGATGAAGTCAAAGAAAGCATTAGGGGAAGAATAGGCAACGACACCCTTAGCTGAAGCATCACCACCGATGAACAGAGTACTTTCAAAGAAAGATACTAGGCTAGGGGCGTTAACAGCTTGTAGACCCCCAGCATTAGCTAGGTCCGCACCAGTGTCAGCACTATCAATGTGAGCCCAAGTTGTACCGTCAAATAGTAGAGCCTTGTTAACTCCATCTACGATAGCTAGGTAATTCTTTGCACCATCATTACCAATATCGTAACGAAGTCGTGTTACGTTAGTGCTTACTCTTGCTGAAAGACCAGTTGTGATAGCTCCCCAACCAGAACCACTATCAAACAGGTATAGGCTGTAAGTAGCACCTGAAGTGTCCTTACGGGCTGCTATGACCTGTGTAGTTCCTGTGTCAGAGTTGTCAAAGATAATGACCCCTAGAACAGGCCCTTCAGCTACCCCAACCCCGACTTCAGCATAATCAGCGGAATAAGCTTCATACCCTAGGATACGACGATACCCACCGTCTAGTCCCGGTTCATAGTTGACTAGTCGAGTGGCAGCACCGGGCTTGTTAACCGATAGATTGATATGGTTCTCAGTGCTATCAAGTCCACCCTCACAGATGATTCTATTTGACTGGATATCATCTTGTGCTTGTGCTGGCATATATTATACTCCTAGTAGTACAGATGGTGACCCGTATGAACGTG
>Ga0307414_10000380_pt1 | contig 24231 bp, 20 predicted proteins | sample DK1Ometagenome_FD_203804 | JGI IMG/M metagenome (GOLD analysis project Ga0307414, IMG submission 203804) | Maize rhizosphere microbial communities from greenhouse at UC Davis, California, United States - DK15-O-3 | ecosystem: Host-associated > Plants > Roots > Rhizosphere > Soil | place: USA... | reverse complement strand
TTTCAGCTTTATTGGAGAGGCAACTCATTGAAGCATTTGATTTTAAAACATTGCTTATTGCGCAAATTTAAGATATAATTTTCAAATTTATTCATTTTATATAAAAAAAATAAAAGGGTTTAACGAAGCAAAACCACAACTATCTGAAAATCAAATATATCATCAAATCAATATTTATTTTAATCGTGTTAAATTTTATTAATATTTTCAATTATGTGCGAAAACCATGCAATTATTATAATTGCAATAGAAACAGTTTGTTAGACCAATTCTCCATAAAGGTCAAATTCTTCTGCTGAAGTAATTTTCACTTCAGCAAATTCTCCTATAGAAATGTAAGTTTCATCAGCTGAAACTAAAACTGTATTATCTACATCGGGTGAATCAAATTCTGTTCTGCCGATAAAATAATTGCCTTCCTTTCTGTCAAATATACACCTGAATGTTTTTCCAATCTTTTCCTGGTTTTTCTCCCAAGAAATCTGTGATTGCAGCTCCATAATCTCTTCTACTCTTGCTTCTTTTACTTCCTGTGGAATATTATCCTCCAGTACATAAGCTCCTGTATTTTCTTCATGGGAATAGGTAAAACATCCAAGCCTGTCAAATTTCTGCTCTCTTACCCAATCTTTCAGCTCCTGAAATCTTTCTTCGGTTTCTCCCGGATATCCTACAATCAAGGTAGTTCTAACAGCCATATCCGGAACTTTTTCTCTGAATTTAGCTAGTAGAGCATTGGTTTTTTCATGAGTAGTCCCACGTTTCATTGATTTCAACAAATCAGAGTTGATATGCTGAAGAGGAATATCAATATAATTGCAGACTTTAGATTCTTCACGGATGATATCAAGAACATCTTCTGGAAAACCACTCGGAAAAGCATAGTGAAGACGGATCCATTCGATCCCTTCAACTTTTACCAGTTCTTTTAAAAGTTCTCCAAGCGCCCGTTTTTTATAAAGGTCAAGACCATAATAAGTAAGATCCTGAGCGATAAGAATGATCTCTTTTGTTCCTTTTTTCGCCAGTTTTTGAGTTTCCAAAACCAGTTTCTCAATAGGTGTAGATAGGTGTCCGCCTCTCATTAAAGGAATTGCACAGAAAGAACATGGGCGGTCACAGCCTTCTGAGATTTTCAGGTATGCATAATGTTTGGGAGTTGTTGTTAGTCTCTCTCCTACCAGTTCGTGTTTGTAATCTGCACCAAGGTGCTTTAGGAGAATAGGCAGGTCTCTTGTTCCAAAATACTGATCTACATCCGGAATTTCTTTAATAAGATCCGGCTTGTATCTTTCGGAAAGACAGCCTGTAACAAAAACTTTTTCTACCTCGCCTCTGTTTTTTGCGTCTACATAATCAAGAATTGTATTGATCGATTCTTCTTTAGCATTATCAATAAATCCACATGTATTGATCACTACAATATCCCCGCGGTCTTCGTGAACCACTTCTTTTCCATTGGCTTTCAGCTGGCTCATTAATACTTCAGAGTCATATACATTCTTGGAGCATCCTAGCGTAACCACGTTGATTTTCTTCTTCCCTACAGATTTTGTGCGCATCGTTTTGATTTTGAGTGTGCAAAGATACAAAATAATAAAAGAGTTAGGCTCAAAAAATAAAAACCACTTTAGGAAGTGGTTTTCAATATATTATTTAAAAGTTTTTCTCTTTGAAACTTGGTGCATTCAGATCTTTTTCTGAAAGAATCATATCTTTTTCTTCAATCTTCCAGTCTATGTTAAGCTCAGAATCATTGAACTTTACACTTCCTTCAGCTTCTTTATTATAAAAATTATCACATTTATATGCAAAAACTGCAGTTTCACTTAATACTGAAAATCCATGCCCGAATCCACGGGGAACATACATCTGCATTTTATTTTCTGCGGTAAGCTCTAATCCAAACCATTTGCCAAAAGTGGGAGAATCTTCTCTAAGGTCAACCGCCACATCCCAAACCTTTCCTTCCAGGCATGATACTAACTTGGCCTGAGCAAATTCTCCTTTCTGTAAATGTAGCCCTCTAAGTACTCCATATGAAGATTTTGAAATGTTATCCTGCACAAAATGTCCATTTAACCCCGTCAGCTCTTCAAATTGTTTCTCATTGAATTTTTCAAAGAAATATCCTCTATCATCTTCGAATATAGTAGGTTCTATAATATAACAGTCCTTAAGTGGAGTTTTTTTAATTTTCATTTTTATTCTTCTATAAATTATATTTTTCTTTTAAATTCCATTTTAATCCTAAATACATTCCGCCTGCAGGAATAAATATAATCAAAATAATGACCCAAACAGGAAATTGTGAATGAATTAAGAAAATATTAATTAATAATTGACAGGCAGCATAAACTGAACTTATGACTAAGTGTGAAACTTTTTTCTCGTTGGCTAAAAGCTGGTATAAGTGCCGTCTGTGTGCTTCAAAAATGTTCTCTTTCAATAATATTCTTTCAATAATTGTAAGGACTACTTCCATTCCGTAAATGGAAAGTAACAGAACATATTTATATTCTCCGGTTCTCATGATAAGAAGGGTAATAAGACCTATTACCCAAAAACCAATTCCCATACTTCCAACATCTCCTGCAAAACATTTCGCCTTTTTCCTAAAATTAAAAAAAAGAAAAACGAGACATGCTACAATTGAATACAATATGAAATTCTGATCTGTGAACTGAATAATATTTGTATTGATATAGGCTAATGAACCTAAAGTTATAAAACTATAGATCCCTGTCATTCCATTAATTCCATCCATGAAATTATAGGCATTCAAAGTTCCTATTATCATGACAAATAAAATAGGCCAAGTCCAAAAAGGCATCAGACTAAAAGCACCTGTAAAATATAAAAGCAGGATTACTGAGATCAAATGAACTGAAAGCCTGATTTTATTTGATAAAGTCTTAACATCATCAATAAAACTGATTGTACATATGGCTAAAAGCCCTAACCCGAAGGACCAATAATTCTGTATGGCTTCATTAAGATTGAAAAGACAAAAAATAACAAATGCTACAGGAAAGATGATTCCTCCGCCTCTTAATGTGATCTGTGTATGCGCGCTTCTATGGTTGGGCTTATCAATAATATTGTACTTATCAGCAATTTTGAAATATATCAAAATAGAAATAAATAACACGATGGTGACAAAAATATATTCCATTATTTTGATTGAAAACTTTTTATTGTCTTTATTAACCCTTCTTCCGCTGAAACAGGAAGTTTATTAATTCTTAAAGCCTTTTTTATTTTTTTATTAGAAACCAAATAACTTTCTGTTAGTTTTTTTAATCTTTCAGAATTCAAAGGCATCCTTACTTTATCCCCCATCTTTGCAGCAAAGACAATACACTTTACAGGAAGATGCCACAATCTACTTTTCTTTCTAGAAATACTGCTTATAATCCGGATTAGTTGATTTGTAGAAATAAAATCATCGTCTGCAAAATTATAAATTCCTGACTGAATATTTTTATCTTTAATTATTTGCAATATCAGGAAATTGAGATTATCAATACTTAGAAAAGAGCGTTTGTTTTCAAATGCTGCCAGCGGCCATGGGATTCCTTTTTCAACTACTTTATATAAAAGATTGAGATTGCCTTTGTTTCCTATGCCATGGATCATACAAGGACGGATTATAAAAAGTCTTTTATCTAGAGGAAGATCTTTAGATAATAAATATTGTTCTGCTAGAAGTTTTGATTTTCCATAGGGAGTTTTAGGATCAGAAATATGCTCTTCATCCAGAATACCAACGACAGTATCTGCTGTAGCTTTTACACTGCTGAAATATATAAAGTCTCTGATATCCGACCGCATAAATTCATCAAAAAGTTTCTTTGTTAATTCTGTGTTTACTTCAAAATATTCTTCATCTGCAGATATATTTGATGTATCATGAGCTTTTCCGGCAAGATGAATGATGGTATCTGCATACTTGTCCATATTCCATTCTTTTCTCAATGAAAGAGATTGAATGGTAATATCATTTTCTATTAAATATTCTGATAGGTTTTGTCCTACAAACCCTGACGCTCCCGTAATTATAATTTTCATTTTCGTGAGATTATTTTTTCAAGATTTGAAATGCATTCTTCCAGTTTAAAATTCTTTTCATAAAATGATTTACCATTTAATCCCATTCTGTTCAATTCCTCGGCATCTCTTTGGGCTGCATCTTTTAATGCTTGAGCAAGTTTACCGCCGTCTCCAGCAGGGACAGCAAAACCACAATCTGCATCTTTTACATTTTGTGATCCTTCTCCGTTAAGCATAGCCATAATAGGCTTTCCTGAACTCATATATGCCTGAACTTTAGCTGGCACAGTAAGATTGAAAATAGGATCATCTTTAAGGCTTACCAGTAATATATCAGCAGCATTGAAAAAAGTAGCCATGGCTTCAACAGGAAATCTACCCAATGTATGCACCGTTTCTTGAAGATGGTGTTCTTTAATAAAATCCTGAACAAATGGCATTTTACGGCCGTCACCTACTAAAATAAATTTAATATTGGAATGGCTATCTTTAAGTTTCAACGCAGCATCCATTATGCTTTCCATATCCTGGGCTTCTCCGATATTCCCGGCAAACATTACTTTAAAGCCGGTTGGAAGAGCTGGAATCGGATAATCAACATTTCCTGAGGAGATAGTGTCTTCTGCCCAATTAGGAAAGTATTCTATTTTGTTTTCGTAATTTCCTTTTTCCAATATTGATTTTTTAAAACCTTTGGAAGAAATCAATATTTTTTCAGATTCATTATAAAACTTCTGAACCATTCTCGTGAAAAAGTTTAATACAAACTTATTCTTTACTCCACCAGCAATTTCCAAACTCTCAGGCCAAAGATCCATCACCCAAAAATAGACGGGACTTTTTTGAATTCTTTTAACCATTAAAGCCGGATAAAATTGAGTAATGGGAGAAGGTTCATGTACAATAACAGCATCGAACTTTTTAGAATATGAAAGTCTTATTGATTTTAAAGAAGCAAAAAACGCCCAGCTAAAATAATTAAGAAAAAGCCTGATTCCTCCTCCACCTCCTCTGGGTAATAATAATGCCCGTATAACTTCTACCCCATCTATTTTCTGTTTTCTTTTTTTGAAAAAACTATATCCATCATAAATTTTTCCTTCAGGATAATTGGGAATACCTGTTAAAACAGTAACGTCATGCCCTCTTTTCTGAAGTTCAAAGGCTAAATCATTACTTTTAAAGGTTTCCGGATAGAAATATTGGGTTACAATTAATATTTTCATTATTTTTTGCTCCAAACTACTCTATTAACGTAGTCTGTATAACTTAAAATAATCCGTACCATCTTCTCGGAAACATTTGGCATTGAATAATCAGATACAGGTCTAAAATTTCTTTCCTTGCCAATTTTTTGCTGTTTAAGCTGGGTAAGTCCCTGAAGAATTCTTTCAGGCGAAAGTCCCACCATCATTACTGATGCTTCTTCCATCGCCTCCGGTCTTTCGTGAGCATCTCTGATATTAAGTGCTCTGAAATTAAGGATGGATGATTCTTCAGAAATTGTTCCTGAATCAGACAGTACAGCATAGCTTCTCATTTGCAATGCATTATAGTCATGGAAGCCCAATGGTTTTAAAAACTGAATTTCAGGTCTTACTGCTATCTGCTTTTTATCTATCATATTTCTTGTTCTAGGATGCGTAGAAACAATAATAGGATACTTAAATTTTTCTGCAATAGCATTAAGGCTATCCATTAAACCGTTAAAATTCTTCTCCGAATTAATATTCTCTTCTCTATGAGATGATACTACGAAATATTGACCTTCTTCCAGGTTTAATCTTTTTAAAACATCAGAATTTTCTATTTCCGGTAAATAATGGTTCAATACTTCGAACATAGGTGATCCTGTTTTAATAATTCTGTCGGCAGGAAGACCTTCTCTTAATAAATATTCACGGGCAATATCTGAATACGTTAGATTGACATCTGCCGTATGGTCTACAATTTTACGGTTGGTTTCTTCCGGAACTCTCTGATCAAAACATCTGTTTCCTGCCTCCATATGGAAAATAGGAATCTGTCTTTTCTTTGCTGGGATTGCACAAAGGCAAGAATTTGTATCTCCTAAGACAAGGAAGGCATCAGGCTGAAGTTCTTCAAGAAGGGGGTCGATTTTAATTAAGATATTTCCCACTGTTTCAGTAGCCGTTTTCCCAGCTGCCTCCAAGAAATAATCTGGTTTACGTAAGCCAAGATCTTCAAAAAAAATCTGGTTTAGTTCATAATCATAATTTTGTCCTGTGTGAACGATAACATGTTCTACGGCCTCGGAAGTATCTAAAGCAGATAATACTCTTGATAATCGAATGATCTCCGGTCGTGTCCCCACAACTGTCATCACTTTTAATTTTTTCATTATTTTATATTGTGTATAATTATTAAACTTCTACAAAGTAGGTATCCGGATCTTTTGGATCGAAAGGTTCATTAATCCAAAAAATAGTATACAAATCTCCATCACCTATATTTTTAATATTATGAGTATACCAAATCGGCATATCTACATAAGAAGGTTCATCTCCATTAAGTTCAAAATTAAAAACTTCATCAGAATCTATTTTTCTTAATTGGATCAAAGCTTTCCCTCTAATTACAGCAAAACGCTCAATTTTTCTAGTATGAAAATGATTTCCTCTTGTTATTCCAGGCACCGTGGTAGAAAAAGAACACTGCCCACCAATTCCTAATCTAATTATCTCCACAAAAGCTCCTCTCGGATCAATATGCTGTGTAAACTTTACAGGATAATGAGTTTTGTGATCTATATAAGAACGAAAAGTGTTGAACAAATTTACTTCGAAGGAAGAAAGAAGTGTAGGAATTTCTCCATTTTGAAAATATTTTATCTTGTAATTTTCCAACAAAGCCAACACTTCTGATACTTTATTTAGTGATGTAGGCTCTATATTTAAATAGAAATCATTCTCTCCTGTTCTTATTTCCTGAATAATTCTTTGAACAAGTTCTTGTACATAAATAAGCTTTACTTCAGCATCATTGGCAATTTTAGGTGTTTCGCCATGAGTAAGCTGATGGCAGAAAGTAGCAATAAAGGAGTTATAAAATGGTTTTCCAAAAGCTCCAAATACATTAGGAATTACAAGGCCAGTAACCTTACCGCCATGAATTTCAGCCCAATTAATTAATTCTTCTCGTGCTATTTTTTTTGATTTGCCATATAAATTATCTTTCTCTTCTTGCGTAGAAGAAGAGATTAAAATATGAGCTTTGGAACCAGTCCGTACCAAGGCAGCAATTAATTCTGATGTCAGTTTAACATTAGTATTATAAATAACTTGCTCATTTTCATGACGATTCATTGCTGCCAAATGTACAATGACATCACATTGTGCAACAAAGTTGTCTAACTGAGCTTCATCTTCAAAATAGTTTTTATTAAAATTTATTCTTTCAAATTCATTAGGATATAATCCCAGCGTATTATATAAATGACGGCCTACAAAACCGTTCTGACCTGTAATTCCTATTTTCTTCATAATTAGTTACTAAAATAATCTAAAGGAAAGCGATATTCATCCTGAATTTCGCCTACTTTATAATCTGCTAAGACCAATAATCTACTATAATCTTCTAAGGCTTGAATAGATGTTATATATCCAGCCGGTATGTGTAAAATATCTAATGTATCAGCAGTTAATTCAAAATATTCTGGACAAAGCTGATTGGATGGAGAATCAAAATTATCCACTTCTATAATTCCTACGTTAAATTTTCCACTCATACATGAAAACCAACGTTGTTCAATTTTATGGCCTTGCCAACCGCGAATAAAGCTTAAACTTTTATTTTCTATTGTATAAATTCGTTTTATACAAGTGGTATCGAAATCATTATTAAATTTAAGAGTTCCTCGCTCATCTTTGAATTTACTCCCTTTTAATATCATTTTCAAATATTTTTAATTAATAAGGATACTGCATCACATCTTTACCAAAAACTTCTTTTTGGATTAAAGGCAATGTTGAAATTAATTTCTTTAGACCTTCAACATCCTGCTGTTCCGTATTATGTGAGTGATAGTCTTCAATTCTGGAAATATCTTTTTCACCTTCAGAAAAATACTTTGCATAGTTGAGATCTCGGTTATCGGCAGGAATCCTATAAAAATCCCCCATGTCTTCGGCTTTCAGCATTTCTTCTCGAGTACATAGAGTCTCATATAGTTTTTCTCCGTGACGGGTACCAATAACATTAACTGGAACTTCTTTCCCTGTGAGCTCAATTAAAGCTTTTGCCAGATCACCAATAGACCCCGCAGAAGCTTTATTTACAAATAAATCTCCAGAATTACCATTTTCAAAAGCAAACAGCACCAAATCTACAGCATCTTCTAAAGACATAAAAAATCGTGACATATTGGGATCTGTAATAGTAATTGGTTCTCCTTTTTGAATTTGATTTAAAAACAAAGGGATAACAGATCCTCTTGATGCCATTACATTTCCATAACGTGTCAAACATACAACGGTATCTGTTAAATTTCTAGATTCAGCAATAGCTACCTTCTCCATCATTGCTTTGGAAATCCCCATTGCATTAATAGGATAAGCCGCTTTATCTGTACTTAAACAAATTATTTTCTTTACTCCGTTAAAAGCGGCTGCACGAATTACATTTTGGGTTCCTTCAACATTTGTTTTCACAGCCTGCATTGGGAAGAATTCACAAGAAGGAACTTGTTTCAATGCTGCTGCATGGAAAATATAATCAACACTTCTAGTAGCTGGTTCTACACTGGCATAATCCCTTACATCTCCAATATAATATTTTATTTTATCATTCTTATAAAGATTTCTCATATCATCCTGCTTTTTCTCATCACGAGAAAAAATACGGATCTCCTTAAAATGATCGGTCTCTAAAAACCTGTTAAGCACTGCAGTCCCAAAAGAGCCAGTACCTCCAGTTATCAATAACACTTTATTTTTTAATTCAGACATATGTATATTTTTTGTTTTTTTATTTTTTTATTACATCCCAATATTTCTGCAATATATCATTTTGATATGTATTAATATTCTTTATGCTTTTAAATTCTTTTCTGACATTAATATTCTTATTTGTTTCGAAGGTATATGTTTCTGCATTCCAAAATACAATACCATCCACTTTTCTTTTGTTAAAAGAAAAGTTTAGTATATTATTTACATACCACTGAAAATCAATTGGATCTATTAGTGTATTTTCAGATTCAGCATTATGATATCTATTCCAGACAAAAGGATATACCGGCTTGTTGAACTTTTCTCCGAGTTTTAAAGATAAGCTTAAATTTGAAGAGACAAAAGTTTTAATCCTATCCAGTTTTAAAGAAGTCTTTTTATCTTGCAAGTACATACTAGGGGCCAGAAAATCGAGTTCTTTCAAAAGAGGATAAGTTCCAACTGTGACATTATTTTCATGTTCAAATGTTACGTAAGGATAACTTGTTAAATTGTAACCATAAAATGTCCATTTAATATTTGGCCTGAGGGATTTTGCATATCTTATGATATTTATGTGATTATTTAAAATCCTATTATACTCACTAATACTTACTTTCTTTTCTTTTAACATAATCAATATAGATTCGGCTTCAATATCCAGTGCAGCATATCCAGACATATTACTGTTAGGAATTTGCCTGGATATCTCTTTTTGCAATTTTTCTTTATCCAAGTTTAAATGTTTGTCTATAATATAGTCCTGATAAATAATATAAAAATTTTTTATATTATTTACTTTTACAAATTCTTGTTGTGTAGGATTATATATCTCTGAGCAGAAAAAAACTTGTTGCTTTTGTTGTGCATCTATAAATATTCCATAAAGCAGTAAAAAAAAAGCTAAAAATTTTAAATTCATGATAGTTTCTTAATTAATTCTATTATTTTCCTACTTTGTACGGTTTCATTTTTATTATTTAAAATGAAATTTTTCGCTTTTTCTCCCATATTATTTCTTTCATCATTAGAAAGATTTAATATTTCAATTATTTTATTTTTTAATCCTTGACTTCCTTCAGAATCACAGGTATAACAATAATCATAATATTCCTCTGGAATACCTTTAAGTTTATATAAAATTGTTGGTGTTCCTGAACTTAAATATTCAATTGTTTTAGAAGGAAAAGAATATTTTGTAAATTCTTCTACACCATCTCTTGGGTTAATCAGCAAAGTTGCTTTTCTTTGCAATTTAAGAATTTCTGATCTGTCTAATTGTCCTTTGAAAATAATTCTACTATCCTTTTTAGAATACTCTCTAATTTTGTCCTCCCCATCTCCAGCACCACAAATCCATAGCCTTAAATCATCATTTTCTATTAATGAAAAAGAATTTAAAAGTTTTTCAATTCCATATCTTAAAGCTAATGTTCCGGAGTAAAAAATGGTTGGAAGAAATTCTTTTGATTCTGTAATTTTTTTTTCATCGGAATTATAAATTCCTTCAATAATATCAAACGGCTTATTTGTATTAAGATACTCTTCCATATATTTTGATAAAAATATAAACGAATCTATATTTTTAATATTCTTGTTTATAACACTTTTAATATGAGCATTATAAATTTTAATATGTGGTTTATTATTGTTTCCTCCCATTAAATGGGGAAGATCTGGAACTATCATACATATCTTTACATTAGGCAATATTTTCTTTATATAAGCTGTAATCTTCAGAAAGTATGAGAACATTCCGTAAATGACTATTGCATTAACTGGCTTTTGATCTTTTATAAATTGTGTATAAATAGCTTTTTTAAGAGCTCTATATTTAGAAAATTCATCTAAGAATTTGATATTTGAAAAACCCAATTGATGTATTTCCCCCGTATTATTTTTTAAAGTTTGTTCATTAATAAATTTAAGATCATAATACTTTGGAAAATTACCTAAAAATGGTACAGTTATAATATTAATATCTTGATTAACATTGTTTTTCAGACCTTTAACAATATTTTTCTGCAGGACATCCGCAGCATACTGAAAGATACCTTTAGAATGGGCTCTGAAAAAAGCTATGTTTTCTTCAGGAAATAATCCACCGATAAAAGTAATATTTATATCAAATTTCATTTTCAATGGTCTTACGAAAATTAACACTTATTTTTTCTTCATCAAATTCTTTTATTGCATATGAATAAGCATTATTGATTAGTTTAAATGGCTCATCACTATTTAAAGTTTTAATAATCTTATCAATATTGGTTTCATCAGAATCTTCACTATTAATTATCAATGCCAAATCATTTTCCTGTAATAGTTTTATAGATGCAATATCTACAGGCCCATACGCTAATATTAAATTCCTAGCTAATAAATATTCCGGGATTTTTGTAGAAACAGAGAGCTTGGTTAAAGATCTATTAAAAAAATCATCACTTTCTGTATGTAGTAAAATATCCGTATTAATAATCTCCTGATATAACTCCTTTTCCTGTATTTTTCCTTTTATAAATATATTATTTTCTGAGAAACTATGTTTTAGTTCATTATTTATTTTCGTGGGAGTATAAACATTAATTACGATTTTTTTGCTCTCAATTTTAGAAAACATTTTACCTAGCCGACCAATCATTTTATCTCGATTAAGATGCAGTCCACCAAAATATGATACTATGATTTTATCTTGTGATCTTCTTTTCTGCTTTTCTATCCCATCATAAAGCTTAGTATTTACACTGTTCATAATTGGCCTAAACTTTTTACCGTAATATTCAGAATATTTCTGGCACATTAAATGGCTAATACCAAAACATAAATTAGTGTTAGAAATAGTTCTTTCATATGCTTTGGATAGTTTTTTATAGTGTAACTTTTGTAAATAATTTTTTTTTTGAGTTGAAAAAATATAATCATCTGTAAAATATACAGCAGATTTATTACCATATCTTTTTATAATTTCAACCATTATATCATGAGAAAATACCTGATTACCTCCAACAAAAAAGATAAAATCTGGATTTTGATATTGAATCCATTGATGCATTTTTTTATTATCTTTTACCTGTTTAAATTTCCATAAATAATCTCTGAAAATTGCTAAATTATGCTTATACTTACTTAAATCTAAACTTTTTTTTATAGAAGTTAAAGATTTTTGATCTTCAGTATATATTTTTTTGTCTTCTTTATCTTTTAAAAGAAGCTCTTTATCTGTAATTTTAAAATATGAGCCTGCATATTCCAAATCCACATCTTTATCTTCTACAAAGTACAGCTGAGCTAATTCTTCTTTTTTGAAATTTCTAAAAATAGATTCTAAAGTTTTTCCATTATTAGAAATTCTCGAAAATGGATTGTGACTAACTATTAAAATCTTCATTCTTATTTGCTTTTAACGATTGTAAAATTCCTAGAAATTTTTCTTGCTGTGTTTTCCTATAATGATTTTTGAAAAAAATAGTTCTACCATTCTCTATATTCTCTTTTAATAGTTTACTGTCAGTAAGACCAGCTTTTAATACTTCATTCCATATAGGTCTGTTTGTATCATCACATATAATAGCAAGACTATTTTCTTTTAGATAGGTAATAGATGCTATATCTGAAGGGCCTACTGCTATAATAGCTTTACCTAATGATAGATATTCCGGAATTTTTGTAGATATGGAAAACCGGGTATACTGTTTAATATTTTCATCGAATGATTCTATAAAAATGAGAACACTGTAATTATCTAATGTTCCTAATACTTCTGCCTGCTTAATAAATCCTTTATAGACAATAAAAGGAAATTCTTTAAAATGCATTTCTACATTTTCCCAATCATTTGGACTTGTATATATTGCTATTTCATTAATGCTAATATTACCATTAACTATTTTACATAATTCTAATAAAGAAGCCCAACGATTAAGATGTAAACCACCTGCATAACATAATGAAACTTTTTCTTCTAATTCACTATTTATGAAAGAGCCAGAATATTCTTTTACATCATTCATTAAAGAAAAAAATTGAGCTTTTTTATATCTCTTTTCAAACTCTTTTTTCATAGCATCCGAAATCACTAAAGACTTTTCACAAGTATTAAGCAAATTGTTTAAAGTTTTGAGAGTAAGCTTACGTTGTATTAAACTAAGAAATGAATTTTTATATATAGTCGAAGGCCAATCATCCATAAAGTGCGGTAAAATAGGAATATTAAACTGCTGCCTTATGTCCAAAGCCAGTTTTATAATTCTTCTTCCATAGGGTAATAAATAAATAAAATCCGGATTATTGTTTTTAATAAAATCCTTGAGATTATCATCTATTTTATAATTAAACATATCTACTGATGATGATATGCTTAATCTAAAATTCTGTTTCAATCTTTGTAAACGACTCACGTTTTTTTCAATGATTAATACAGGAGCAGTATTGGCAATCTGATCAGATTTGTTTCTTAATTTTGTTAAGAGATTCCCTAGCTGTAAGTTTCGGCTATCTAAAATATATTCATTTTCAGCTGTATTTTCAACTGTATTATAAGATTTTAGTTGTAAAAAAGATAAATTATCAACTGGCCATCCGCTGAATATATTTCTCAAAGTAATAGCAGTAGCATCTGTACCATGATGAAAATCACAACCACTTATGATCAATACTTTTGGATAATTAATTTCAGACATATAAATTAGTTATGAAGTTAATTATTCTTTATCAAATAATAAATTTCCTTTAAGGCCTGACCATTATTATGTATGCTATGCCTTTTATATCCTACCTCTTTTTCATTTCTAGAGAGTTCTTTATTATAAGTATTATTAAATAGATCACATATAATGCGGGCAAGTGATTCTACTTCTTCGTATCGATATAGAAACCCTGTCTTTTTGTCCTCTATCATATTAGGTACTCCACCGCAATATGCCGAAACAACAGGAACTCCTAAAATTTGGGCTTCACCCAAAGAATTTGGACTATTCTCTATAGCTGATGGACATAAAAAAACATTCGATTTCAGATATCTTTCTATCATTCTTTCTTCATCTAGACCTCCTAAAAAAATTACTTTGTTTTCAACTCCGCATTTTTTTATTAGATCTGAAGTGTATCTAGCATATGGTCCTCTAGTCAATTTTTCTTTGAAAGAATTGTATTGTATAATATTTTTTCCTCCAATATAGATTTTAGTATCCGGATAAGATCTAAGAATTAAAGGAAGTGCTTTTATTACTTGATGAATACCTTTTAATGGTACCATTCCTTGGCTTAAAAATATAGAATATTTTTCACAATGATCATAATCCCATGACTTACTATAAAACCCTTCTCTCAGAGTTTCATTGCAAAAATGGTATTTAGCATTTGGATTTATTGCCCATACATGATCTTTGTCCCAATCTGTTCTTCCAATAATATTTTTAGCATTTTTTATATATTCTATTTCTACTTCTCCTCTTTTCTCCATTTGGAGCTGCTGATTATAGAGTGTATTTTTTCTTATTTTGTCATACAGAGAAGTATTATTATCTATTTCATCCTTCTTCAAGCCTCCCAAAAAATACCTTGCATAAACACTTGTAAGTCCTTGAATTGAAATTACACACTTATCTGCTCCATAAGACTTTATATAAGATAGTCCATATGGGAATTCGGTTCCGTGTATGTGAACAATATCCGGTTTAAAAGAACTATTTACATTAGCCCATAAAGATTTTGATGTGTGATCATTTACAATATCTTTTATTGGTAATAAAAAGTAAATAATATTATTAACAACTACCTCTTTAATCTCAGAACCATCGTATACTGATGCTACAGATAAGGAAACATCTTCCTGGGATGAAAGATATTTTGAAAGAGCAAACATCCATCCTCCAACAAATGGCTTAGGCAAACCAATTTTTTCACAAATATCTGGTAGCAGAATATTAGTAATCCATAAAACATTAATTTTATTATTCATCTATACGAAGTGTTTTTCTATTTCCTGATCTGTGGCATTAATTATCTTATTATTCCAGCACATAGCTATACAATACCATAACAAAAAGAACCTGATATTGAACATAAATACTCCTGCAGGTATACATTCTACAATATAAAGTATTATAAAGCCACTACAGACTTTCAAATAATAATTTTTTGATTTAAAAATTCCATTTCTTAATGCTATTAAAATAATAATAGCAAAGGGAATAAGATATATTAACCCACCCTTAAGAATTAAATTAAGATAACCTGCTTCAATAATATTTCTGCTTTCCAGCATTTCATCATCTGATCCAAAAACATAGTCAGTTTCAAACAAGTTATATTCACCGGTTATTCCCCTTCCTGTGACCCAACTCATAGTGTCCATATCTCTATAAAAATCACTTAAAACAGCCCCTCTTGTATCATTGTCTAATCTCTCTACCAATTCCCCAAATAGAGTTTCAAAAAATAAGTTATAAACAATAGTAATACCAAAACCAAGAGTTAAAGTCATAATTATAAGTATCAATTTTTTTAATTTACCTGAATTCTTATTCAAGTAGTTTATAAAAACAAACACTATAAAAGTCCAAGCAAATATCCAAACCAAACTTCTTCTTGCCGCTAAGGTTGCTATAAGGAAACCAATTATAAAAACTATGACTGAAATTACTTTCTGTTTCTTAGTCAACTTAGAAAAGCTTAAAAACATAAAAAAATTAGGAAAGCATAGATATTTTATACTATCCTCCACATAATTAGTCATAATTAATTTTTGACTATCTACCACAAGAGTCCACAATATAATTGCCAGATATATTACATTCACAATATGAATACTTTTTAAGATATCATTAAAATCTTCAATTCTAAAAAAACGAATAAAAAGTATTAAAATATAAGGAAACAAAACATAAGGAGATAATGTAATATCCCTTATATAATCATAATTAAATTGAAAGCCTTTCAGTATTATGCATAAGGTCCAAAACGATAAAAAAACATACAATATATTTTTCCTAAGAAGTAAATTATTTCTTCTGTATTTAAAAGTTTCAAAGGCACTAACACTTAATAATAACAATGAACATAGTAATGTTCCATAATAGAACATTATCTTGAGATCATCATATAATAAAGCCAAAACATTGAATACTGATAATAATGTTAATAAAAAGAATTGTAATTTTATTAATGGTATCTTCTTTATAACTATCATCTGCTTTAGCTTTTATTTTTAAAAATCTTAATATATTGCACGGGAGCTAAAATAATAGCATTAAAATTAGAAATTGTAGCTGCTATAATAACTGATTCCACTCCCCAATTAAATGTTTTTATAAACAGCATTGTGAGGCCAATGAATAAAAAGGGAGAAAATAATGATGCTTTAAATTGTACATTTAAAGCACTTATTCCATTTAATATAATACAATAAATGCTTCCAAAAAATGAGAGCATTGTAAATAAAAACATGCATAATGATATAGAGAATGGAATTGTTATGTGCTCTCGTCCAAGCCATAAATCATACACAAAATTAGATGCAAAAAGCATAAGGAACCCTACTATTGCTAATCCCAATGCTATTTTACGGTATTTTTTTTCTGCATCTATAATCCACTTATAGTCTTGCTTGGCGTAAGCATCCGTTACTGCAGACCATAAGGGGGTCATGAAAATAGCCATTAACATTGTTAATATACTGAAGTATTTAAATACAATATTATAAACGGTAACATCATCTGCACCAAAACTTCTTATAATAATGAAGTTAGCAGTCTGATACTGAATAATACCGGCTATTTGAATGATAAAAAATTTAAAGCCAACCCCCATTAAATCTCTTGTCAAAGAAAAATTTATAGCTGAAAAAGAAGGTTTTATTTCTTTTAGTTTAGTATAAAAACTTGATAAATTAAAAAATAATAAAATAAGCACAGGAGCAATACAAAGACCATAGGCAAGGTTAGTAAGTGATCCTGAAGTGTATTTGGTTAATAAAAAAATAACTATTAAAGAGACTGCTTGCTCTACTAATGTCTGCAATGAAGCTTTAGCAGGAGACTGATAGGCTAATAATATAATATGAATTGTAGAAAGAACAAACCTTGCACAAAAATATCCTACTGATATTATAGCTACTTTACTTAATTCTGAAGATAATCCTACAGAAACCCTCAATAAATCAGACCAATTAATAAAAAGGTTAGCAATGAAAAATACAGCAAATAATACTAAAGAAATTATAGCAAGTATTGCATAAGTTGTACTTACATATTGTCTGGCAAGAGGGATATTTCCTTTGGCTAAACTTTCTGCCAATTTATTTCTTAATCCATTATTTAAACCTATATCAAAAAAACTCATCCAGCCAACTATTGAACTAAGTGTTAACCAAACCCCATATGATTCTGCATCTACATATTTAATTGTGAGAGGAAGGATTAAAAAAGATATGGGTAGAGATAATAATCTTGTTATAAAGAGAAAAAATATATTTTTTTTTGCCTTTATGGACCTATTATCTCCGTTTTTAAAAAAAGAAGTTAAATAAGTTTGGGTTGTATTTTTAAATTGTGTAAACATTCAAATAATTAAAGATTAGCTTTATTATTCTAAATAATAAACTTTATAGTCTTGCATCAACTAATTTTCTATCTAAACAAGCCTTAGTATCAAATATTACTGCATCAGCCTTCTTTAATTTACTAAAATCCATTTTAAGAAATTCACTATGAGAAACAGCAAGAATAAGAGCATCATATTTTTCATTCTCATGAAGTTTTTCCAATAAGTCGATACCGTATTCATCTTTAATTTTATCCTTATTTACCCAAGGATCATATATATCAACATTGATTCCGTAATCTTCAAGTTCTTTATAAATATCTATTACTTTTGTATTTCTAAAATCTGGGCAATTTTCTTTAAATGTGATTCCCAGTATAAGAGCTTTAGAACCTTTAATAATTCCACCTTTGGCTATGAGCAATTTAACAACTTTAGAGGCAATAAATTTCGCAATAGAATCATTTACTCGTCTTCCGGACAGAATTACATCCGGATGGTAACCTGCCTTCTCTGCTTTATGCGCTAGATAATAAGGATCAACAGAAATACAATGCCCTCCAACAAGTCCAGGCTTATATTTTAGAAAATTGTATTTAGTTCCTGCAGCTTCTAAAACATCATTAGTATCAATTCCTATTTTATCAAAAATTAAAGCTAATTCATTTACAAAAGAGATATTGACATCTCTCTGTGCATTTTCAATTGCCTTTGATGCCTCTGCAACTTTAATACTTGGTGCTTTATGTGTGCCTGCACTAATAATTTTTTTATAAATTGCATCTACTTCTAAAGCAATTTTCTCTGTAGATCCTGAGGTTACTTTCACAACATTGGTAAGAGTATTGATTTTATCTCCTGGATTAATTCTTTCGGGGGAGTATCCTACAAAGAATTCTTTGTTATAAACAAGTTTAGAATATTCTTCTAGAATAGGAACACATTCTTCTTCTGTACATCCTGGAAAAACTGTAGATTCGTATATTATTATATCTCCGCTTTTAATTATTCCTCCCAACATTTTAGAGGCAGAAATAAGAGGTGTCAAATCTGGAGCATTAAATTTATCAATTGGTGTAGGAACCGTTACTATATATACATTAGCTTCTATAATATCAGACAATTCATGAGTTCCTTTATAACCTATCTCTCCATTTGTATTTTTATATCTTTCTAAACTTTCTGAAAGTTTTTCACTGTCTGCTTCAAGTGTTATATCTTCTCCATTATTAAGCTGATGTATTCTTTGAGCATTAATATCGAATCCAAAGACACAAAAATGAGCTGAAAATTCTAAGGCTAATGGTAATCCAACATAGCCTTGCCCTATAACAGCTATTTTATAAATTTTCATCGATTGAATATTTTCGTAACCTTACTAAACCAGGTCGTATGTTCTACATTATTATATCCATATCCATATTTGTTACTATATCCTAAGTTTTCTCTACTAACATCATTTAGGACGAAACCAACATTTTTAATTTTGCCTAAGTCAATATTGTTATTTGCAAACTCTATCAATGTCTTTTCTGTATATTTCGATCTGGAAACATAAATTGTTGCATCAGCCAATTCAGAAATTAAGAAAGTATCTGTTACTAAAAGCAATGGAGCTGTATCCAGAATTATGTAATCATATTGCGATCTTAATTCCTCTATAAGTATTTCGTATCTTCCATTTGATAGTAATTCTGTAGGATTAGGAGGAATCATTCCTGAATAAATTACATCTAAATGAGGGTTAAAAGATGATACATGGATAATTTCTTCTAACTTAGTTTGATCAGAGTATAAGTATTCAGTAAGCCCTTCTAGCCCTCTCCTTGCAGGATTATATCTTTGTAATTGGGGATTTCTGATGTCTGAGCCTATAATAATTGCTTTTTTCTTAGGGTTTGCTAATGTTAAAGCTAAATTAACAGAAGTGAATGTTTTTCCTTCTCCTTTTACAGTTGAAGTAACAAATACAACCTTACCATTCTTTCCTTTAGGAAGCATAAAATTCATATTTGTGATTAGAATTCTAAATGCTTCTGCCATCGGAGTAATATCGTTTACCTGTACTACATCAGAATCTCCTTTTTCAAGGCTAGGTAATTCCGCAATAACAGGAGCATGTACTAGTTTCTCCAAATCATGTTTAGTTACAACCTTATTATTAAATAATTCTATTAAATATATTAATACAAATGGTATTAATAACCCTATAAATAATGCCCCAACATAAATAACTATCTTTTTAGGAGATACTGGAGCACCAGATGAATATGCCATATCTATTACTCTTGCTTTAGGAGCGCTGATAGATTGTGCTATGGCTGTTTCTTCTCTTTTTTGAAGCAGTAATAAATATAAATTTTCTTTTATTTGTTGTTGTCTCTCAATACTTCTAAACATCTTTTCAATAGAAGGAAATTTAGATATCTTTCCGGAAACTTTATCCTGCTCTCCAAGATATTCATTTCTTGCCAACTCTAATCCGTCTCTATTTTTTTGTAAGCTCTGTATAATAGAAGTACGCATTGAATTTATTTGTTTAGTAACATCAATAACCGTTGGATTTTCTGACGTAGCAGATTCTAACAATCTTGTTCTCTGTAAGATTAACTGATTATACATTGAAATTCCATTTGTTGCTTCAGGATTACTAAGCCCAACATTAGAAGGTAGAATTTGGTAAAGCCCTTGCTTATTAACAAATCCGATTAAAGTATTGGTTAATTCCAATTGTGCATCAAGTTCAAGTTGCTTTGCCCTAGCTGATGCAGAACTTTCTAAGCTTATTCTAGCTTCTGTTTCTAAATCTGTAAGATTATTTTTAGCTTTAAAATTTTCTTTTTGATCTTCTACTTGCCCTAGTTCTAAAGAAAGTTTTTTTATACGATCCTCTATAAAGTCTAATGTTTTTCTAGATTCTAAATTTTTATCTGTTATTGCATCATTATTATATGCTACTACAAGTGAGTTTATTATATCCTTCGCTTTTTCAATTTGAGGATAACTTAAGGCTAACCCCACAACTGTCGATTTTTTACTTACTACACCTATGCTTGAAATATTTTGAAGATTAGTAATTTTTGATTCAAGTGATGAAATTGTCAGTTCAAGATCTTTAACATTTAAATCTTTAACTGTTAACGGATTAAAATTAGGGTTTTTGATAATAATAATATTTGCATACGGCAAACTTATCGTTTTACCAAAGCTCGAAACAATATTTTTATTTAATTCATCCGAAGATAGTGTTAAATCATTATTATTAATAGCAAGATGCAATGGTTTATTAGGGAAAGTACTTAATGCTTTTTCGTTTATAACCTTTATTAATATCGGTGAAGATTCTTTATAAAGCTCTAAAGTCTTAAATTTTTTTTTCACATAAATACTAGTTTGTAAATCTTGGGAGGTTACTACATCACGCATTAACTTTTTAGATTTCAAAATTTCTATTTCGTTATCAATGCTATTGGTTTTCATTCCTCCAAAGCCAGATAAATCTTCAAGAACACCTAAATCACCACCAGATGATGCGTTCTTAGAATCTTTAATAAGAATAGTACTTTTAATATCATAAACTGGTGTTATAAATTTTAATAAAAAATAGCTTAGTAATAAAAAAAAGAGAGCTGAAATTATAAACCATACCCAATTTCTTATATACGGTTTTACAATTTCATTAATATCAATATTACTCGAATTATTTTCCACTTCAGAAAAGTGTGAGGGCTGTTGATTACTCATTAATTTTATTTCTTAAATAAACCTACTACTACTGCGATTGCTGTAACTGCAATGGAGGCAGCAGTTAAATAAAGTGCAGTATTTGGATTCTGTTTAGATGTTAACTCTTTTGTATTATTAGCAGAAACTATAATTGCATCACCTTGTTTTAAATTATAAAAAGGAGAGTTGATTAAATTTGCATCATGTAAATTAACTTTTCCATGAATAACTTTACCATTCTCAGTACGTATTACTAATACATCATCTCTTCTGCCATACATTGTCATATCTCCAGCCAGACCTAAAGCATTTAAAATTGTTCCCTGTCCATTAGCTATAGTATAATCTCCTTGCTTATTTACTTCTCCTAATATTGTTACTTTAAAATTTGAAAGCCTAATATTCACAGTTGGGTTAATCACATATCTTGTCATTCTATCTTTTAATTCATTTTTGAAATCAACAAGAGACTTCCCTGATGTATTCAATTTACCAAGAATTGGAAAATCTATATTGCCCTCTGTATCTACATAATATGTAGGCCCAGAAATAGTTGTCATACCTTGATTAGGAGTATTTCCACCTGCCATACTATTTGTTTGGATTAGTTCAGACGAAGAATAGTTTTGATTAAATGGCTTTACAACATCCATATCTTTAGCTGTGATCAATATCACCAACTGATCACCAACTTGTATTGTAGACTTAGAATTTTTTTCTGAAGATTCAATAGCCACTTTTTCTATATTCTGCATATAGTTCAAGTCATTTGGCTTATTTTGGTTAACCTTACAAGATATTAATAAGAATACAAAAAATATCCCAAATATTTTACTTTTCATATTTTAAAATTGTACAAATATACATTTATATTTTTCTATTTATCCAGAGCCTCATAAATAGAATTATTACTTCTAAATTCAGGCACAATTGACTTTAAGATCTTGACAACCTCTACTTTATCTTTTAAAACAGAAGCATCCGTAATCAAATTGATAAGGCTTTCTATTTCCAGAAATTCCATAGTAGGGTCCTTAGATATCATGATCTTTTCATTATGGGTAGGAAGTGTTTTGGCATTATCACTTAACAGTTCCTCATAAAGTTTTTCACCCGGTCTGAGACCTGTATATATTATTTTTATATCAATATTCGGTTCAAAACCTGATAACTTAATCATTCTTCTCGCAAGGTCAAGTATTTTCACAGGTTCTCCCATATCAAATACAAATATTTCACCTCCTTTTCCCATTGTTCCCGCATGAAGAACCAGCTCACAGGCTTCCGGAATGGTCATAAAGTATCTTACAATATCCGGGTGAGTAATCGTCACTGGACCGCCAGCTTCAATCTGCCTTTTAAAATGTGGAATAACAGAACCGTTGGATCCTAATACATTTCCAAATCTTGTGGTAATAAATTTTGTGGTATTTCCTTCCACATGCTGTAAAGACTGAACAAATAACTCAGCGGCTCTTTTAGAAGCCCCCATTACATTAGTAGGGTTTACAGCTTTATCTGTAGAAATCATTACAAACCTGTTGACTTTATAACGGCTTGATAAAACGGCAATATTTTTTGATCCTAAAACATTGACACGGATAGCCTCATTAGGATTTTCTTCTACCAGCGGAACATGCTTATAAGCAGCCGCATGGTACACCATTGAAAAGTTATAGGTCTGAAATACAGGTTCAACTCTATGTACATTGGAAACATCAGCCAGAACAAATTTAAATCTGATATGAGGAAATTTCTCCTTCATTTCAAGCTCAATATCATACAGTGGCGTTTCAGCCTGATCCAAGACAACAATCAATGAGGGATTGAACTGTGCTACCTGTCTTACGATTTCGCTTCCGATAGACCCTGCACCACCTGTGACCAATATATTTTTATTAAAATGTCTGCTTCGGACTTCTTCGCTTTCTATTTTTATTGGTTTCCTATTAAGCAAATCTTCGATCTGTAGATTCCTGATTGCTCCTCCTAAATCACTGTCTCTTAATTTTTGTACAGATGGAGCCTTGAATATATTTAAATCTTTCTCTAAAAATAAATTAACCCATGAATTCATTTCATCTTTAGACATCATTTCCTTAACAATAATAACCCCATCAATAATGAGATCTTCTTTTGTAGCCTCCTCTATTCTTTTTTTCTCATAAATAGGCTTTCCTAATAAAGAAGCTCTTTTGGAATCTGTTCTTTGGGTAAGAAAACCTACCACCTGATAAGGCAAACTTGGGTTATCCAAAATAGCACGTGCTATAGCAATAGACTGTTCATCAATACCAAGTACCAGAATTCTTTTCTTAAGCGTACTCCTTCTGTATTCTCTGACAATGTGGAAAAACTCTTTCACATACAGTCTGAAGAGAAACAGCCCCATAAAAGAAATGATAAAGTACAGTATCAGAAATGGTGTCAGGATAAATTTTCCGCCTGTAGACCAGAAATAGATAAGATTGACCAATCCTACTACAGTCATAGTGCAGAAGCAGGAAATCAGCAGTTTGAAAAGGTCAATAAATGTAGAATGCCTTATAATTCCTGCATAGGTTTTGAAGAAATACATAAAAATTGTATTTATCAAAATAATAAAAGCAAAAACAATACTTTTATCTTCATGATAAATAAACTCTTTTTGAGTAATCTTTTCAATAGTATAAGTAGAAAGGAATAAAGACATTACCAGAATAATAATATCTATTACAAGTATTATCCATCTGGGAAGATATCTTACGTCTGAGAGATTGACAACATTATCACCTCCAAATATTTTTTTTCTAAGAGAGCTGTACATTGCCTATATTTATGTTCATATTTAAATGGGTAAAACCTACTTTATTAATATTCGTTTCTTGGTGATACAAAATTAAAATAAAATCCTATCTATCATTAAAGAAAAATAAATTTATTAAATTTTATTTTGAATTACTTCGGAAATCCTGGATCTGCAGTC
>Ga0307414_10000379_pt1 | contig 24262 bp, 20 predicted proteins | sample DK1Ometagenome_FD_203804 | JGI IMG/M metagenome (GOLD analysis project Ga0307414, IMG submission 203804) | Maize rhizosphere microbial communities from greenhouse at UC Davis, California, United States - DK15-O-3 | ecosystem: Host-associated > Plants > Roots > Rhizosphere > Soil | place: USA... | reverse complement strand
GATTCCCTGCACCAGCAGATCCGCCAGAACGTAGCCGCACTGGACGAGAAGCATGGCCGTGCGTTCGACGCCACCAGCGAGAACGTGGCCGCCAGCCTGGCCGTCAAAGCCCGCGAACAGGGTCTGGAACGCGCCGACCACGTGGTGGTGAGCAACGCCACGGCCAACCTCCCGGCCGGGCACAACATCTTCGTGGTGCAGGGCGATCCGGCCAACCCGGCGCACCTGCGGGCGATGCTGCCGACCGCCGTGGCCGCGCAGACGCCGGCCGAGCAGTCACTGCAGAAGCTGGGGCTGGGTGGGCAGCAGCCAGTGCAGGCCGAGCAGCAGACGCTGGATGCACAGGCGCAGGATCAGCAGCAGAACCCTGCGCATCGCATGGGGTGAATGCCGTCAGGCGTCGATGCCGTCGACGCCTGTCGCATGGGCCGGTATCAGCCCATTCGGGGCTGAGCGTGCTGCGTCTGCTGCAGCTGATCTTCCTGCGCGACGCGGCTGGCCTCGCGGCCCTGATGCTGCACGCTGGCTTGCTGGTACACCTCTTCAACCGTGCCCTGCTGGGCATCGGCCAGCGAAAGACGCTGGCGGTTCGCTGCAGGGTCCGGTGAGGCGGTGTCGCCCGTGCGCTGCAGGAAGACATAGCCCGGCGAATCCGCCGCACCGCCACTGCTGAAAGCCACCTGCAAGGTATCGCGTTCGGTGTAGCCCCCCTGCACCGCCAATCGCGTCAGGTGACCCGCCAACAGCTCGGGCTGCTGTCCCGGCGGCAACCCTTGGCGCTCGGCCGCGTCCCCCAGCGCCGCACGCACCCGCTGGTCCAGCGGATGCAATGTGTCACCCGGTACACGTGCGTCGTTGGCCAACCGCTCACCGCTGCGCTCACCGATGTCGTCGTTCTCGCTCAGCAAGCGATGCTTCCACGTGCGCTCGGGCATCGGGTTGGTCTTCGTACGATTGAGATCGCTGTTCGGGAACGGCGGCTCGATGCTGTCCACGCCGTGGATGTTGCGCAGCGGGCGAAAACCGTCCTTGCCCGCGCCCTTGCTGTCCAGGGGAATGCGGACATCCGGAAAGAGCTGCCCTGCGGGACCTCCAAAAGCATTCACGTCGATGCTTCTCTTTCGCTCGATGCCAGCGTGGTTCAGCGCTTCCCAGGTGAAGTCCACGCAGTTGTGGCGCACGTCCTCGTAGTGCTTGCTGAAGCCGAATTTCTCCGGGTCCGAGCCGAAGGCCTCAAGCTTCTTGTATTGCTCTTCGCTTATCTCGAGGGTGCGGGTGTAGCGTGGGTCCTTATAGACATCTGCGTCATCCGGCATGATGTCACCGGGCCCGTTGATGCTTCCGTGTACCTTGGGCGCGAACCCGAAACTCTTCGCGGGCTCGCCTGATGCATGCAGGACATAAAACATATGACCTGGAGAGGATGTCTGCGGAACACCGTCAAGGACCTCCTGTCGACCGGTCTTCGGGTCCATCAGAGGCGTGCCAGGTGCGGCGATGACGATCTCTACGGTATAGCGCGGCTTATCCATAAGGTGGCTCCTTCAGTTCCTTCCAAGGGTGAGGTGCTGACTACTTTCCAACCGGGCGGGCGGCGTGAACTTTCAAACGAGCCGAATAGTGCTTCAACTCGGCGCTGGGCTGAACCGTGCGCACATCCAGCCGGTAACGGGCATCAAGATCCAACGGCAGGGCAACGATGCTCCATCGATAATGGCCACCGCTGCCCGCGCTCAAGGCTGCATAGCGCCAGGCAGCGGATGCGTGCCATGCAGGAAGCGGCTTCCCCGCGTTGAGCGCGAGTGCCTGGTAGCTGTCATGGGTGGGAACGTCCTGCCAGGCACCTGCGCCCCATCGCTGCAGTGACACCTCAAAGGGAAGATTCAACTTGCGCATGTCCGGTTCGCCGTTCTCGCGCCTTCCTTGCCCTTGCACCTCAAGCTCCAGCGCATAGGTGCGCCCCGAGTCGAAATTGCGAGCATTCGTCTCGAACTCGAACCGCACCTCTTGGCCGGGCTGATCCACCGTAATCGGCTGCGTCAGTTCCAGTGGTTCGGGTGGCTCCGGGATGCGTCTGGAACAGGCACCCAGCGCGGTGCTCAAGATGATCAACAGGCCGACGCGCAGCCAGCGGTGGATACCCAGCATGTTCAGATCCTTTGGCTCCCTGCCATGGGTTTCAACCCTAGCGGGTTGGCGGTGGGGACCGCAACCGGGCAAAGAAAAAGGCAGGGCAAAAAGCCCTGCCCCTTTCAAGCAGCCAGCTGCCGGGCATGACCCGGCACCATCCCTTACAGCTGGATCCGCGCCACGCTCTCGTCCGAGCCCTTGGCATCCTTCTCGCCGTTCTTGATGCTCACGTACAGCACGTTGTTCCTGGCATCCAGCGCCAGGCTGTTCGGGTGCGTCGGCACGGCGTAGGTGGCCACCTTCTGGTAGCTGTCGCTGTTGTACGCGGTCACCGTCCCGGCTTCGCGGTTGGTCACGTACAGGCGCTTGCGCGGTGCATCCAGCAGGATGCCCAGCGGGCCGGCGTCGGTCGGAATGCTCGCCAGTTCCTTGCCATTGCTGCGGTCGAGCACCAGCACGCGCTGGCCCGGATGCTTGCTGACCAGCCCGCTGCTCTTGGCCTGGTAGCCACGCAGCATTTCCGAGCCCTGGTCGGTCACGAACAGGCGCTTGCCGGCCGGGTCCAGCGCGATGTTCATCGGCTGCTCGGCGGCAATCCTGTGCTGGGCTTCGACCTTGTTGGAGTCGGTGCCGACCACCACCAGATCGGCCAGCAGATTGCTGGTGTACACGCGCTTGTTGGCGGCATCCAGCGCCAGGCCCGGCGCCTTGGCATTACCCAGGCCCGGAATGGTGTTAATCACCTTCAGGGTGTTGGTATCGATCACGAACAGCACGCTGCTCACATCCGGCTGGCTGCTGTGGCCGGTCACGTACAGGCGGTTGGCGGCACTGTCGACCACCAGCTCGCGCAGGTCGTGGGTGTAGGCGGCCTTGCCGTCCTTGCCGGCCTTCTTCTCCATCAGCTGCACGGTGCCGATGGCCTTGTTCTGCGCGGTGTCGACCACGGTTACCGACAGGTCCACGGTGTTGCCCACGTACAGGCGGTCGTGGGCGTCATCCAGCACCACGCCGAACGCCTTGCGCTCCAGCGGGATGGGGGTTTCCACGGCCAACGTGGTCGGGTTGAGGCGCAGCACCTGGGCCGGGCCGGCGTTGTCACCGAAGCCACCGGACGAGGCAACGAATACGGCGTTCTGCTTGGGGCTGTAAGCCAACTCGTACAGGCCCTGTGCGATGGCCTGGCGCTGCACGGCGGTGGCGGGGCTGGTGGCGGCGGCGGTGGCTTCAGCGGCGAAGGCGGTCGGGGCACCGAGGCTCAGCGACACGGCGACGGCCAGCGCGGCCGAACGGAAAAGGGAATTACGGATCATGCGAGCGTCCTTCAATGGGCACGGAGGGTGTCCTGGCTCGCGGGGCCGTTCTTCGACGGCCCGGCCCTGCATCTGTCTGCGCGGGGTGGGCTGGCTGGGTAGCGCGGGAATGGTAGCAGGTAGGGGCCGTGGCGTCCGCCTGCGGATGCATGGCGGACGCGCTGTTCGGTGTTGGGTGCCTAGACCATGCGCGGGGCGTGCGCCTGGGCCAGCTGCTGCTCTTCCTGTTGACGCTGGGCATCACGCTGCGGCTGTGCCTGCGCCAGTTGCTCGATGCGCTCGAACGAGGCTGCCACCGGCGTCTGCGCTGCGACATCTGCCGGCAGACTGGCGCGCTGATGCGCCGGGTCGCTGCGATCGCCCTGCACGATGAAGAGGTTGGCGGCGTCGTCGCCACGGCGCTCGCCGAGCAGCACATCGTCTACGCGCGTGAACTGCTGCTCCTTGGAGAGCGCCAGGAGGCTGGCGCTGACGTTGCCGTTCTGGGCGCCGAAGGCTCCGAGGTCGGCCACCTGCTGGTGAAGCTGATTGAGGCGAGTGTGATCGGCGTGGGATGGATCGGCGGGGGTTCCGCTCAAGGGATGGGCATCCTGCGTCCGCTCGCCATTCTGCGAAATCCACCACTGACCGAAGGTCTGCGTCGGCATGTCATTCCACTTCACCTTGTCCAGCTCGCTGTCCTTGACCTGCTGTGGGATAGCGTTGATCGCGGGTATGTTGTCCAACACCTTGATCGAGCCTTCGTAGTTCCTGATCTCACCGGCCAGTCCTACTGGGCGCAGACCAGCGTGGCTCAACGCACCCCAGGCGAAGTCGGTGCAGGCATTGGTGACCAGGTTGTAGTTGTTCTTGTCGAAGCCGTGCTTTTCCGGGGCTTCAGCGAACTCCATGATCTTGTCGTACTGTTCCCTGCTGATTTCGATCGTGCGCTCGTAGCGCGGTTTTCTATAGACCAGATTGTCGTAGGTATCAACTTCACCTGCGTCCGGGTTGGTTGGCGTGGGCGCGCGCGTATATCCGTAACTTTTTGGATCGCGTCCGCTGCCATCATCGATCGTGAGGAACATGTGCCCCACGGACGAGTTCTCGAGCCGTACTGGCACGGAATCCCTTTCGCCCCAGCGAGGCGTTCCCGGAGCAGCCACATGGATCGTGACGGTGAAACGCTCTGCAGTGTCCTTCTGCATCTCTCATTTTCCCAGTAGTTGGAAGCCGACAATAAGCTCGGCCGATATGTCATTGAGCTGGGGTCGATCCTCCAGCAGGTCCACGGTCAAATGGTATCTGCCGGCATCCAGCAGGCCCGCATCGGCCAGTTGCAGCATGTGGTAGGAAACATCCTGCGAGTACAGTCCAGCCTCAATCAGCATCCCCCTTTCAACTTTCCCCTGAACCAACTTGCCGACGTGGCCGTCAGGCGGAAGAGGCTCCATGCTGCGGCCTCCCGGGGCCGTGGTCATCAGTCGCACCGATGTAGCGTGGTCGCCGTCCAGGCGCTCCAGACGAACGCGCGCGGGGACACCGACGTCCCTTATCCGCTCGGCCTCGGCAAGCAGCGGCTTGACCTCCTGTGCTTGCAGGCGGAACCCGATCTTCAGACTTGGAATCGCGGGAGGTACTGCAGGCGGCAAGTCAAAGGTCACGTCCACGATGCGCCCCGCCTTGTCCAACCGCACGCCTCGCGTGAACGGCACCACGGTTCGTGCGTCGGCCTCGGCCCGGGTCAACAGCTTCGGGGCTTCAGGTGACGAAGTACTGCCGCAGCCCACCAGCAAGACGAGTACCACCGACGCAACAACTGCACGCACCGCCCGCATCACTGCTCCTTCAGCCGTAGCGAATCAGCCACATCGGTCTGTGCCGCCACCTCCGTAGCGATGCTCGCGCGGCGATGCCCCGGGTCATCGCGGTCGCCCTGCACGATGAAGATGCTCTCCGCCTCGTGGCTGCTCTTGGTAGGCCGGCTGAGCAGCACGTGGTCCACGCGGGAGAGGTTGTTCTGCTTGGCCAACACCAGCAGGCTGGCGCTGATGCGCTGGCTGGTGTCGTCGAAGGTGCGCCCGTGTGCAGCGTCCAGCTCGGCCACCTTCTGGATCAGCTGCGCGAACAGCCGGTGGTCCGGGTGCGAGGGGTCCAGCAGCGTGCCGGCCACTTCCATCGGGCTGGGCGGCGGTTCGTGGCTTGGGCGACCGCCTTCGCGGTGCAGCTCGGCCTCGCGTTCGGGCATCGGGTGGTGCTGTTCGCCATTCAGCTCGCTGGCCGGGAATGGCGCCGCAATGCACTGGATTTCCGGCAGGTTGAACAGCACCGCGAACTCGCCCAGGTTGCTGCCGCCGTCCAGCGGTGCCGGCTGCGAATGCAGGCCGGCATAGTGCAGCGCGGCCCAGACGAAATCGCTGCAGCGGTTGATGGTGGCCGGGCGATCGACATCGAAGCCGAACTCGGCCGGCTCCTCGGCGAAATCGCGCAGGCAGCCGTAGTGCTCCTCGCTGATTTCCAAGGTGCGGCTGTAATACGGGTCGCGGTGCTCGTCGGCATCGTCGTGTACCACCTCGGCGTACTGCACACCGGCAGCGGCCTCACCGGGCGGCAGGCGCGGCGGTGCGAAGCCGTAGCTGTGTACTTCTTCACCGGCGGCGGTCTGGAAATACATGTGGCCACGCGGTGAGCTGCCGCCGCTGTTCAGCGGGGTGCCGGGCGCGGCCAGAAAGAGGGTTACCGTGTAGCGTGTTGCTTGCTCCATGCCTGCTCAGCCTTGTTGGGTACTGCGGTCCTGGCCGGATGATCGCATAGGTGGGTTCGCGGGCAGGTGGACGCGACTCGGGTGGCGGAATCGGCTTGCTGAATGTGTGAACCAGGGAGCAGTACGGAGGCCTTTAGGACCGGAGCCTATAGAGCAGCCAGGATGAGGGCCGTATAGTCCGCAAAAGGACGCGGTGGAATCCTTGAATCCCATCGCCTGCAACCGGACTCCATTGAAGGATCAATCATGCCGCTGGAATTTGAGCGTCAGCCAGGCTCCGCAGTCGATCGCCACACCGGCGTGACCATCACGGCACCGCGCATCCTGCCAGCGAGCCCCCCCGAAGATCCGAGCCACACCGAGTATCAGTATCTCTTCTATCTCAATGGCCAGAGAGTTGACGGACTGGGGCTGTTTGGATGCGACGAGATGGTTGAGACACAGAACGGCCGGGAACGCGTCTTTACCCTGGATCTGGGCCGCGACTGGGTCCTGAAGTCCGTCCTCGGCTTCAAGCAGACGTTGAATAATCAGGACAGTGACTTCGCCTTCCTATGCTCAGTCGCGCAGGGGCTGGTGCTGGCAAACATGGACCACAGCAGTGCGAGGTATGGCGTGCGATACGTGGCGATCACCACGCCCGAAGCACTTGCTCGTAACGATATTTCCACAGTTGGCTTGGCGCCTCCTCATCATGGAGGCGCCATCATCCTGGCTGAAGCAGTCAATCCCGTGCGTGCGGATTGAGGCTGGCCATCATGTCCAAGTTCGCATTCGACAGTTTCGCTCTCGCCACGTTGGGCGGAGCGAAGAACACTTCTGACAGCAGCCCGCTCACAATGCAACAGAAGCAAGAGGTGATCTCCTATCTGAGATCACCTCAATCGGGGCCTGATGGCGTTTCGAGCTACGCTGACTACGTCGCTACCAAGATGCAAGCACATCCCCCTGAGCTTCCCGCAGGCACAGACTATCTTGGTTTCTCTGCGACAGACCGCAGCGGGCAACTGAATTTTGACAATGCCAAGAATTATGCAAAGGATGTGAACGGCAGGGCCGGCATCATTGGTGACACGCCTTGGGGACGTTTCATCGACGAGATGAGGACGGCCCCTGTAAAACACCCTGAGTTCCAGATCATGGAGCGAGGGCTCGAGCGCTTCATGAATGCCCAGGGGACGGAACCTTGGGCGGGCAATCATAGAGCAGCGCTGCAGGACATCATGTGGAATGCGGGCAGTCCAAAGTATTTCGAGAACGCCATTGCCACGGATAGGCCTTTGGTGGCATTCGTCGATGGAGCCAAGTCCGGACGTGGCTTCGACAAATTTGAACTAACCACCGCTCTCGACCACCCCACCGTCCGCATCAATGGTTACCCCATAAGCGAATTCGGCCCAGAGCCTCTGGCCTTTGCAATCCAATCTGCCGCCGAGTACCAAACCCTCGAGCGCACCCTCGCACAGCACGCCACCACGAACACCGGTCAAACTGTCGATGTGGCCCAGGTGCGCCTGCACCTCAAGCCCATCGATGGCTATGACGCCGTCAGCAAGACGCTTTTCGAAAAACCACTGCACGACTTCAGTTCACTCAATCTCAGCGAGATGTCGACCACCCGCGCGGAATGGGTCGCTGCTCGCTCGGCGCTGTCTGCCGGGCCTCGTCTGTTCGCCGATCTGCCTGAGCCAACTCCGCATTCAACGCTGCAACCGGGCGCGCCACGCGGGCCTCCGGGTGCGGCAACAGCAGCCGAAGCTGTACCCCACGGTGTAAACCCCGGCATGAAGGCCTTGGGCGTTGCCGGCGTCGCCTTGATGGCGCATGACTTCGCCACCTCCGGCCATAAATGGGTGGAACTGAACTCGCAAGGAAACACCGCAGGCGCAGACTCAACCTCGGCGCACTTCGTCGGCCGCAACCTGGGCGGCGCGCTCGGCGGCTTCGCAGCAGGTGCAGGCATTGGCCTTGTATCCGGCTCGTGGACGGGCCCGGGCGCTGTCGTCGCTGGCATCGGTGGCGGTGTGCTGGGCGCCCATCTGGGTGAGAAGTGGGCCGAACAGAAGGACATCGAGCGGGTCTATATCCAGCAAGATCCATTGCAGCGCACCTGGGCGCGCAACCCGGCAGACCCGGATGGCCGCTGGCTGCGCAGCGCCGAGCAACAGCAAGTTCAGAGCGCTGATCTGGGGACTGGCGTGGAAGTACGGCCAGTACAAACGGCGCAGGGCGCCGATGTCACCTTCAGCGCCGACTATGTGGCCACTGGCGCGCTGGAGCGCCAATTGAACTGGCAGGCCGCCCGCGCCTCCTACGAGCTCGGCCTGGCCAACCTTCCGCCGCCACGGGATCCCTATCGACTGAGTGCCAGCGGCTTGAAAGAGCCGCCACCCAGCGCCTTCGAGACCGGAAGAGAGTTCGTGCGCGACACCGTATCGCGGCAATGGGAGCTGGAGATAAAGGAGGTCGTAGATGGGCGCACGCCCATCACGCGCCGCGAGTCTGTTCCGCCGGAACGCGAACCCGCCTTGGATGAGCAGTCGCGCACAGTGATCGCGCAGAACGCAGCGAACACCAAGGCGGCCGTGGCCGCGCGCTACATGGTGGCCCACGAACAGGGCCGCTGGGGTGATTTTGGCGACGCCCAGAACCCGTCCGTTCCGCAGGCAATTCGCGATGCCCAGGACAGCGCCAATACCCTGCGTGCAAGCGACGGCCGTGCCTACAGCCGCCAGGCGGATGGCCAGTGGCTGCACGAAGGCGTGGTCTACAACAGCCAGGCCAATCGCAACGTAGGCGATGAGCTGGAGATCACCTGGCAGAGCCAGAACGCCGGTATTGCGGACATGGGCAGGATGGCCGAGCAGATCAGGGCCACCGTGCACATCGCGCCTGAGGGTGTGCGCGGACAGGTGGAATCGCTGTACGCGAAACATGGCATCCAGCGCACCGAGGAGCAGCTTGCCGCTACCACTGCCGCGATTGAACAGAATCTTGCCGCCGTTGGAAAACAGGCCGACATCACGCTGGAGCTGATGCCCGACCCACGCACACACGCACCCAGCCCGGATAGTGCGATTGCCTCCTTCGGCACTGCCGCGGATAACCGCATGGTGCTGACCTCCACCACCACCGTGGAGGACATGGCGAGGATGCAATCGGTCCATCGGTCGCCATCCCCTCCCCTGCCGCAGGCAGAGGGACAGCAACGCGAACAACCGACTATCCCCGCCGTGGTGCAGGTGCAGGAACACCCCGCCCATGCGGTGCACGACCACGCCCGCAAGGCCGTGGAGGATTCCCAGACCGCAGGCGACCCGCTGTCGCCGGGTCACCCTGACCACCCACTCTACGAGCAGATACGTGACGGTGTTGCGGCACTGGATGCCAAACACGGGCGCAGCTTCGACGCGATCAGCGAGCGGATGAGCGCCAGCCTGTTGGTGCTGGCCAAAGACAACGATCTGTCGCGCGTAGACCACGTGCTGCTGAGCAACGCGACCATGCAGAACCCTGCGGGACACACGGTGTTCCTGGTACAGGGCAAATTGAACGACCCGTCACACGCACGGGCCTCGATGCCGACGGCGCAGGCCGTACAGACGCCTGTGGAGCAATCGCTGCAGCGATATGAAAGCGTGAGCCAGGAAGCACAGCAGCGTGCGATGAGTCGTGAGCTTGAGCAGCAGTCGCAGGAGGAGCGGGTGCAGCAGGAGGTGAGAGGGCGTGCGGCGAGTATGGGGTGATCGCCGCCCGGCATCCACGAATCCCCTCCTGGATCATGCCCATGACGCCGATCGATTCCGCATGGCTGGCCGCCTTCGATGCCGAGCTTCTCTACCTGTTCGCCATCGACCACCAGGATGCTGGCATGGATGCCTTCCTGATGGGCTGCTACGCCGATCTGCCGCCGCGTGAGGCGGCGTTCGCAGTGACTACGATCTGGAGCGCGACGATGCGCTTTGGCCACGCTCTGGGTTGGGCGTGAGGGTTGAATAGTTGACGAAATTGGCTTGCTGAACGTGTGAGCCCGGGCGCAGTACCGAACACCGGGGCCCGACTTATGGAATGACGAAGGCGGCGACCGTATAGTCTGTCCAGGACCGCAAAGGATCGCTGAAGTCCATCGGCCTCAACTGGAACCCATTGAACGATCAATCATGTCGCTAGTGATCCACGCGCTAACCGCACAGCCGGCCACAGCCTGATGAATGGATGTCAGGCTAATCCCGACACCACATCAGACAAATCTGATGTTCTAAAGATGAGCAACACGTCACACTCTTAGCGGGGCCAGGCCGGGTCCTGCTCTCCCTGCTCGGATGAGCGCCCTGCCAGGTCGATTATCTGTCGCAACAGGGGCTTATATGGGCAACATCAACGTATTCCTTCGGGAACGCCTTGTGGAGATCTCCGCGAAGCGGATTTACATCGCACCGAACATCGAAGAGAAGAAGCTCAACAACGCTATCGGCGCCTTTGGCTACGCAGGAAAGCCGGGAAATGTGGTCGCGGTCTACGACGACACCCTGCTCGGCAGCGCAAAGGAAGGCCTCTTGTTCACTGGCGAACAGGTCATCTACCGCCCTCTGTTGGGCAAGCCCCAGCCGTTCCCCTACTCCGAACTGCTGAGCGCGCAGTATCTCGAGGTCCCCATCGAAGGCAAGGCCGGGAAGGTGGATAAGCTGGTCCGCCTTTCGCAGATCAATGGCGCCAGTATCGATATCCGCGGCGCCTACCTGAATCTGCCGCCTCTTGCCGATATTCTCCAGCAAGCCATCAGCAACTTCGAGAACCACCAGGAAGAGGCCCAGTCCATTCCTATCGAGGACATGGCAGAGTCGCTGAAGGTGGCATACGTCAAGATTGCGGTGAACGCGGCCTACGAAAACCGGCAGGAGCTCGGCCACAAGGTGTTCGCCGAGCTAATGCTGCTGATGACGCGCCTGAATCTCAACGAAGAATCGCGCATGGCTGTACGCGTGTACATCGCTGCAAGCGACGAGCGCGAGCTCGTTGAGACGCTGGTTGCAGACCTCGGCCAGGCCTGCCCGGATGGCCAGATTCACCTGGTCCACGTTTCCTTGGTGAAGGAGCTCATCAACCTTCATCACTGCATGACCGGACGCTATCGAGATCAGTTCGCCTTCCTTGATCTACACAAGCAGCTGTTCCACGTCTCCGAGGCAGACGTTGAACTGGTTGTACTCGCCATCAAGAGCGAGCACGACATGCTGAAGGAAGATGTCACCGACGATCAGCTGACAGAAACCATGAAGCTTCTGTCAGCCAAGGCCGCCGCAGTCGGCACGCCATTGGCTGCTGTGTATCTGTCCGGGTCGGTCATTGGCATGTCTGCAGCTGGCATGACGTCCGGGCTGGCCACGCTGGGCTTGGGCGGCATACTTGGACTTTCCAGCATGGCCACCGGCATTGGCGTGGCTGTACTCATCGGCGTCGGGACGTACGCAGGTATCCGCAAGCTGACCGGCGCCAATGAGCTGACCCGATTCAAGCGAAGGGGCCTGATGCTTGCGGAAGTCATCAGGCAGACCCAGCTGACCCTTTCGCTGCTCGTATCGGACATCAACAGCGTCACGCTACGGCTGAATGACCAGATCAAAATGCACGGCGCGCAAAGCGACAAGATCGAAAAGCTGATGCGGCTGATGACCCAGCTTACAGGTGCCGGCAAGGTGCTTAACGAGCGTTCTGAAGCCGCACAGAGCAGCGCAACAAAGCTCAGCTGCGCCCGCTACCTTGATGAGGAACGGGTTCATAGTCTCACACGCGATCCCACCCGACAGGAGCTGGGGGAATGGATCATCAGCCACTATGAGCCCCACATGGTGCAGGAGACCAAGGACGAGACCACCGTCGAGGTGGAGCGACTTGTACTGAAGGCGGATTACGGCGTTCGGGAGCTGGAGGATCTCGCCCAGTCGTTCCAGGCGATTGGCTACTTCAGTGTGTCCGATGTGGTTGCCGGCAAGGTGACAGATCTTGCCAGCAAGGCCACCCGGGGCATTTCCAGCCTGTGGTCATGACTCCAGACGAAGAGCTGGATGCGCACGGCAATCGCGTGCGTGTCCAGCTGCACCAGGTCGCCGCAATCGAAGCACAGCTCGGCAACATCTCGTCTGTGCTGGATACCATGGCGTTGGCCCAGGTCGAGCAGGACGTTCTGCTGGACGACGCCATTGCGCTGGCAGAAGCAATGCTTGCCAGTGCCGATGCCTCTGTACTTTTCCCTGGGCAAGATACAGAGCTCGTACTCAACATTCATGCCGAGTTGCATTGCGAACCCGATGCCCAGCCCGGAACAATAGCGCCGCTCTCGCTGATCGATGGCATTTTGATCTCTCCCGATACTTCGGACGAGGGGTACGAGGCGCAGTTGATTGCCTATGCGGCACGGAACAGGATCGATCTAAAGGAAGATCCGTTCGCAAACCTGATGACACCCAGTCAACGCGTGGCACTCGAGAAGATGGTGCTCGAGGACTTCTCGTTGAAGGCCGCGGATTGTGATAAGTACGACTACATGCTGGCAGGTGCTTGCGGCGTAATCGGCGGCCTTGTCGATGTGCTTTTTGTGGGTGCGGCAAGCGCGACAGGAGGCGAGGATGCCAGCCCACTGGGCAATGCAGCTGACTCCTTTGTTGACGGGGCGGTACGGCAGTTTGCCCGCCTGATGGGCTGGAAGGGCCCCGCCGAAGGCAGCGATCCTACAAGAAGCGCGATAGGCTGGCTTGAGCGGACCTTTGGTATCAACTATGACCACCGCCATGGTGGCGATGTTGGCGGTCTGTTCAAGATGAGTACCCGCAACCACCACCTCAAGAGCCTTGGTCATTCGCCTGATCTGGTCGGCCTGTTCTTCTCCATCCTTGATCAGTTCTGCAGCACCGCGCACTTCGTTGCCGATGGGAAGTTGGTCTCGGTGGATACCGAGACCTTCGAGCTGAAAGGCCGAACGCTTTCGGCAAAGATCTTCGCCGGCTTCGTCAACTGGATCGGCCACTTGTTCTCTGATGTCGCCGGATCTTCTGGCGCGCAGGGGCGCGGTTCCGGCATTCCGATGCCGTTCTATTCTCTGCTTCAGTTTGTGAATGCAGGAAGCTTCGGTAAAGACCGGCAGACCTTCGCCACCATTGCGGTCAGGGTTTTCGAGCAGGGCTATGATTTCCGCCACGGTCTGGCGATGGCAATACCGGTGATGCTGACCGAAGTTCTAACCTGCATTACCTGGGTGGTTAAGCAGTGGGCGGTGCATAACCGCCCGCTGTCGCAGTGCATGCCATTTGGCAGCATTCCCGAGCTTCGGAGAATGCTGCTCGTCAGCCATGGCAGCCTCTGCCTGGTGGATGTCGGCGACGCAGCACTACGCTCTGGCGGCGACATCATTGGCTTCCTGCTTAGAGGAAACATGGTGGCATGGGTGCGCTTCGGGTGCGTGTCGTTGACTGAAACGAAGGCACTCATCGCCGCCGGCAGCCTTGATCACGACGCCGTTGATGAGTACCTCGATGGCGAGTACGCACGCCTGCTGCGGGCATGACCGCGCACGGGCTTTCTTGTGAATTTTGTTCGACCTGCCAAGGGGATGGCTGCAATGGCCTTTGATCTGATTAATGACGCCGGACTGCGAGAAGCTAGCGCAAGAGCGCTGGAGCTACACCGGAATGGGCACAGCCTGGATAGCTGGATCTCGCGCGTAGCCGAATGGCTTGTTCATGTGGAAGGCGCTGACCACGACACGTTCGTCGGGCGCGACTTCCAACACCAACTCTGGGAAGTCCAGACCATCGCGGCTACCGGGCAAGGCCACATTGATGTGTCTGCCGTCATTGCCAGCAAGGAAATCGCTGAGCAGCTCTGGTCACTCAAGCAAGCCAAGCTGCCCGACTCCTTCAGCGAACGGGTAGCCTGGCTGGGCGTGGCCTGGGAAGAAGTAAGCGCACTGGTAGTTGCGCTGACTGACCGCAAACCCAGACTGAAGCAGTACCGCGTTTTCGCCTCGCTGTGGCCGCAGGATTTCACCACCGTTGCGCACTATCAGAAGCTGAAGAGCCTCGCCAGAGCGCTGGGGCTGAGCATTGGCTCCGACCACCGCACGGAGCTGCACCAACGCATCCTGCAGCGGCTGGATAGCGCTGGCATTGTCTTCCGTAGTCGCGAGGAACGCATGACCCTTCCGTGGGTCCTGTACGTGCACTACGTTCAGGAGAATGGGAGCGAGGCGACCGAGCTTCCCAGCGAGTCTGCCGGTGACCTTCGGCTCAACCCACTGCCCGCTGGACGCCGCCGGCGCGGCATGCTGGCCATCAACGGATCGGTTGCCAGCGTGCTGGCGATGCTGGAGTTTGCCAAGGGAGGTCGCAAGCGTGCGGACTTCCTTGAACATATCCGCTCGGTGAATCCAAAGCTGGCGACCAACTCGCTGGGTACCAACTTGAACGCGTTGATCGCCGAATGGGGCGCATTGCGCTCGTCTGGCGATGATCTCTTCCTGACACCGCGAGGCGAGGCCTTCCTGGAATCGGGCGAAACAGAGGAGGTCTCTGACTGGCTGCTCACCCAGATCCTGGGCTTCGACAATCTCCTTTACATGCTCAACCAGGCCCCCCTTCCGCAGAAGCAGGCGATCAGCCGTCTGCAGAAGGTCAATCCCGGCTGGACCAGCAACTTCGCCCCGACCGTGCTCATCAACTGGATCAAGGGAATGGAACTGGCCGAGCTGGATGCCGGGAAGGTCCTGCACCTGACCCAGCGGGGCCGTGCGTGGGCGTCCCGTATCCATTGGACACCGGGCGAGCTGTCCCCCGTAGTGAAGGATGCAGACGAGGTCCGGACCGATTCGCCCGTCGATGAAGTTGAGGACCTCTGGTCGAACCTGCCCTCGCTTAGCGAGATCACCGCATCGCTCCCCGCCGATCTGGCTTTCGACCCCAGTCTGATTGCGCAGTTGCACGCTGGGCTGTGGAACCGCAGACACCCGCGCCGCCACTTCGCCGTACTGACCGGGTTGAGCGGCGCCGGCAAGACACAACTTGCGCTGGGCTATGCCAAGGCACTGTGGGCTGGCGTGGCTGAGGCCGATCCAGGGCAGCGCGGGTACCATATTGTTGCCGTACAACCCGGGTGGCATGACCCGAGCAGCCTGCTTGGCTATGTCAATCCGATCGACACCGATGTCTACATGCGCACCGGCTTCCTGGAGTTCCTGCTGCGTGCGATTGCAGATCCTGACCGTCCCTACGTTGTGCTGTTGGATGAGATGAATCTCTCCCATCCCGAGCAGTACCTGGCGCCCCTGCTGTCGGCCATGGAGAGCGGCGATGCGGTTGAGCTGCATGCGCTTGGGGATGAGGTTGGCGATGTGCCCGGACACATCGACTATCCGTCCAACCTGGTCATCATCGGCACGGTGAATATGGACGAGACCACCCACGGGCTGAGTGACAAGGTGCTGGACCGCAGTGCCGTGATTGAGTTCTGGGACATACCGGTGAACAACTACCCCGGCTGGACATCTTCGGCGCTGGGCGCAGAAGCACTGGCACAGGTAAAAGCTGTACTGAACGCACTGATGACGCCGCTGCGTGCCGTTCGACTGCACTTCGGCTGGCGCACGATTGCCGATGTGCTGGGCTACGTGGAAGCGGGCGTGGAAGGGGGTGCTCTCACCGCAGCCCAAGCCTTGGATCACTCTGTGTATGCCAAGATCCTGCCCAAGCTGCGTGGTGAAGACACCAAGCGGCTACGCGATGCCTTTGATGCGGTCGCAGGCGTGCTGGAAAGCCATGGGTTGAGCAAGTCTGCCGGCAAGGCACGTGAACTCTGTGCGGATCTGCGCGAGCAGGGAAGCGCGCGGTTCTGGCGCTAATGCGATGACAGCACTGATCTGCCTGGACCAGTCGGGCGTCGAATTCCACCTGGTACCTGGCGCCGTCTGCGGCGGCTTTCGTGAGCGGGGGGTCTACCAATTCCCGGCAGTTCCGGCAAACGCCTTGCTCTATATTGACGAGGCGTTGCTGGATACGGTGAGTACCAGCAGCGGACCGATGCTGCAGTGGTGCCCCGGCTTCTATGCAGGCCAGGTGTCTGTCGAGCTTGTGGATATGGCGGGTCACCGGCTAGCCACGTACCACCTGGATGTGGCACCTGACGAAGGAAAGCTGGGGTCCGACGTGTTCCAAGGCATGTTGGACGATCTTTACGCTTTCGATCCTGCACTGGTTCTTGGCACCGAAGCCGCCCAGTTTGGAATCGGCGTGACTGGCGATCTGACTACAGTGTTGCTGCAGTACGCGCGCTTGAGGCGCCATGCCGATGCCGCACTCGCCGCCTTCACAGCAGTAGCCGAGCGCCCTCTTACCCGGCTACGGCACGAGCGCCGGCGGATCCCTTTTCACCAAGTGAAGCGCATCGATGCCACATCAGCGCGAAGGATGATGCGTCATCCAGATGCTGGCGCCGTTCTCCGGCGGCAGCCGGGGTTGGATGCGTGCGCACCTCCGATGGAGGTGATGCACTCCTACGAGAATCTGGACAACCCCGCGAACCGTGCGCTGGCGCGCTCTTTGGCCGCGTTGCGTCTGCGCTGCAGCAACGTGGAAGAGGCCCTTCGTCGGATAGCACGGCACGAGGACGCCGAAGGCGCTCGCACACCGCTGGCCACGCGTATGGGGAGAAAGCTGATGTTTCTGAATGCTTTCTCTGCACGGCTGCGCAGCCTTGCAAAACGCGATCCGTATGCTGCAGTCGCGCGCGCAGAGGTCGATGCATCGGGACTGACTGCAATCTCCGCCAACCCCACCTATGCAAGGGCGTACCGCCTGGGATGGGCAGCGCTTCGCCCGGGCGTGGATGGACCGGATCGAAACGAATCGCTATGGCTGAGTCCTACCTGGGAGATCTATGAACGCTGGTGCTTCGTGCAGGTCGTTCAGGCAGTTCGCGCCCTCTTCCCCGGGCTGACATGGGCGTGCAAGCGCAGCGCGACGGTAGACATCGTCCGGCACGTGGGCAAATGCGAGGGGACTCGGGTAGAAGTCTTGTTGCAGCGAACCTTCTCCACCGCGGAGCAGAGCGCATCGGGAATGAGCAGCGTTTCGCTGCAGCTGAAGCCTGACATCGTGGTAACCACCGAGATTGGAGCAGACAAGAAGATGCTGGTGCTGGATGCCAAGTACCGCACCTCGCGGAAGAACGTACTGCACGCCATGCGTTCCGCGCACGTCTATCAGGATGCGCTGCGTTGGAATGGGCAGCGCCCCGACTGCTCACTACTGTTGGTGCCACGTGCCGGTGGAGCCCCGTGGTTGGAGGATGTGGCATTCCACGCCAGCCATCGAACTGGCGTGCATGTTCTGTCGCCTGACCAGGGCCCTGATGAGCTCCAGGAGATGCTGCGAAGGTGGGTAGGGCCGGCTTAGGTTTTCTGGCGTGGCTTCCTCACGCCAGCTCGTACCGACCGGCCGCGCCTGTGTTTCCTGCTGCTGCGCCGATCTGACGCCGTGCGAGGCGGCGCTGGCGTTTGGCAGTGACTACGATCTGGAGCGCGACGATGCGCTCTGGCCACGCCCTGGGTTGGGCGTCAGTGTTAAGTAGATGACGCAATTGGCCCGCTTTCGCCTTGGGCGCTGGATGGCGATGTGTCGCAATTAAGCATTTCTTGTTGCGAAAAGTGCGCTCCGCGTTCGACGTAGCGGCGGCAGCTTAACTTTCGCCGCAAGCACTGTGCTGCAAGGGGTTTCGCGGCTTTTCTGCCGTGCCACAATGCTGGATGCGTCAGAACTGTCGGCCTTCTTGCCTGCGGTTTCTTGGCATTAGACATCTGTGCGGGTACACCTTTGCGTGCCACCGGAAAAGGGTGGTACGGGCGTCGAAAACCCGTGTAAGTACCAGATGTTTACGCTTGTCAGCCGGCGTCACCTTCGAGTGGCGCCGGCTGGCAATCCGTTCGCGTTCCATGGCGGGCGGTGCGTGGGGGCTTTCGAGCCCGCCGGTCTGGTACTTACCGGTTTTCGAGCCACGCATCGTCCGCCACCCTTCGGGGTGGCGCTGCCGTCTGTCCTGTACGGAGCACTGCCATGAACGCATCGGAATTCCGCCCCCTGCACGCTGCCACGGACCCGGCCAATGCCGAGCCCGAACTGGGCGGCGGTGCAGACCCCACCGCCTTCCTCACCACACTGCGCCGCATCCAGAGCGGCGCCGCTGCCGATGGCCAGCCCTGGCCGGAGCGCCAGGCAGCGCCGGGCCGTCGTATGGCCTTGGCCGACGCCGACTGCGCCCTGGCAGGCCTGCGCGTGGTGCAGGAGATGCTGTTGGCCGGAGAGCGCGCGCGACAGAACGGAGAACCCGCGCAGCACCTGGGCGACCGCACGATGGAAGGGCTGATGCTGGCGTGCGTGGCGCTGACGGCGCAGGCCAGCGCCTGCCTGCAGGTGCGTGGTTAGTGCCTGCGATGTGGGTCTGGTGCGCTGCGGCTGGGTTGCCGCAGCGCTGCCCATGAGGGTGCCGCCCGTTGTTGTCACCAGCACGCTCATGGTGATGGGCCTGGTGATCTCGGACTACTTCCTTCCCCAGGCGGCGCTGGAGGTGAAGGCCTACCGCAGGCTGTCGGATTACTCCTTCGGGGTCATGCGGGATGAGGCTGAGGCGTTTGCGTTGGCGCGCGGTGGCGTCCGGTTGGAGGTGAGCTCGGCGGATGGGAGTGAGCGGTACTTTGTACTGCTTGCCGACGGGCAGCCGGTGATGCTGGTGGACAATTCGTCGATGCAACTGGTGGTGATGGTTGCAGGGAATGCGGGAGAGCGGAGTCCGGATCTTCTGGATCTGCAGCAGCAATGGCGCGTGCGCACGCGGCCGGACTGGGATCAGTGGCGCTAGCCGCGCACCGGCGCTGCGGGGTGCCAGGAGCGCACCCTTGCCGCTGCTGCACTCCTGATGCCCACCTTCAATTCTTCATCACACCAGATTTCCCGCCGCCTTTCGTTCCCGCAGCTTCTGTCGCCGCTCCGCGGAAACCCTCGCGTGATCCGCGAGTGCCGTTGCACTAGGCTCGTCGGTAGCAGCTCCAGGTACCGCCAACCTTGCTCCCTGCAACGTGTCGTAGGGGGCTTTTCGTGCACTCTTTGCTACGTGCACAGTGAACGCCTCATCGATCCACAGCAGTCCAAGATCAAAAAGCGTATGGATATCAGCTCGCAGGAGCAGACCATTGCTCACCTTGTTGGTATGGTCACCCCGGTAAGGGCTGATGTGCGCCGCTTCCAGGAGTTCGGTGATCTTGCAGCCGGTCACGGCACACGTCTTGCCATAAGCCTTCAGCAGCTTCCTACGGAACGCCCGTTGTCCGCGACGAACAAAGATTGCGCGCAACTCCTTGTCCCGCCGATCCTCCCCATTGTGGGCTTCCGCCTCCTGCTCGGCCACTTCCCTGGCCTGAAACAGCGCTGCGCCGAGTTCGTCCGTTGGCTTAAGCGGGCGCCAGCGAAGGATCTGATCAATGGAATCCGATCGATCCTGCAAACTTTCCTTAACATCGAACACACAATCAACCGGCTGATCGCCCTCCATGGACTTCAATGACAGCGCGCCCAAGTAATAGAAGGGCTCTGCGGTCTTCCCGCCTTTTGCGAAAATGCGAACAAAGAGGTGCGCGGCGACAGAGCCGGTCTTGATGTCAAAGAGCGCCTTGGACGTTCGGCTCTGACGATACTGGCTCTGCCAGTGGAACTGCTCGCCCTCAAAACGATCGTCATAGCCACCGTCGTCCTTTTCCAAGGTGACCAACAGCAGCGTTGCGTTATTGAATCGAACAAGCCCGTTTGACCAATGCGGATCTCTGGATCCCGTCGGTGGCGCTACGCCACCCGCTTCAGCCATCTGCACGCGGCTGTACTCCTTGCCGACGACAAGTGCTCGCGTATCGAACGTCTCATGTAACGCCATGCTTCCCCCCGATTTGTAGATCGGAGGATTTTAGTGTCGCAATCGGCACACTTTCAATTCGACCAGATGACGCCGCGTACTCTGAGGCATCAGAGGCCCAGGCCAAGTCTTCCCGAGAGCCTGCGGCCACTTTGCTGGCTCATCCAAATGCACGGGATGAGCTAGCCAGATGACCCAATCTCCAAACGAGCAAGCAACAAAGCGCGCCCATGCAACATATGACCGTAGGCATTGGAGCTTATGCGTCGGCAGCGCTGCAATCATGCCGATGACGCAAGCGAACCATCCATGAGCAGAGAAAAGGCTTGCTGGCTTGCCGCCCTCTGCTTGGGGTCACCATTGAGCGCAATCGCCTGTACGAAGTCTTCCACTACTGAAAGAGACCGAAGTGCCTCCATGCCTGCAACTGCAGCCAGTGGAGCGAGGCGCGGCTCTCTCCAGTTCGGGCACTAAGCACAGCCGCCGCGCCGCTTGCCTTACCTAAAAGGAGTACTACTTCCCACCAAGTCGCGGCACTTCCCTAAGAGCCCGCTCATCCCTCGTGTAGAAGCGTCCGACCGTATATTCTGGGATGTCCAATTCCTCTGCAATCATCGAAGTAGAGAAAATAACCTGATTTTCCACACCAGACCTTTCAGACCGCTCGACTATCAACCTCTGGAAATTCTGACTTCTCGCCTGCTCCATCCCCTTATCTTCTATTGTATCCAACAAACAGAAACGAGGATGTCTGAAGAACTTCTTTAAAGTTGCCGCAACATGAAATCCTATGTAGAAGCTACTTTTTAGAATTGCCCTTGAACTAGCTGAGAAATATGACTTCCCGTCAACGCTTATTCTATTTGCAGAGAAGTCGATATCAACACGCGAAGGATTTTCGAAGGCTTCCTCTCGCTTTAGGTCATCCATCAATAGATCTCTCACACTTTCGGAGATACAAAGGTATGCCTCATTCAGACGGTCTACTCTTGACAGCCGAAGAACCTCATTCCGACTTCTAATTATCGAAATTTCACTATTGAGCTCCGCCTTTCTTTTTGCAAGGGCATCCACAATATCAATCAATTTAGCCTTCTCATTTATATCTTCATCCCTACGGTCAAGATATCCGAGCGACTTATTGAGATCTGAAATTAGATGCTCATCCCTACTGGTTGGACGCTGCTGAGTCTCCTTATACTTTAGAGCTTTAACTTCCCAGCGCGACCTTTCGTCGATCACAGCATTCTCAAGTGCAGCCAACTCCGTCAGTCGCGTTTCCTGAAGCAGCTTGGACTGCCGCAATTGAAGTGCCGTATCATTTATTAGCGACGCCAGTCTCTCCAGAATCCTGTCTGGATCTGCGTCTTCCTTGCAAAGCGGACAAACCCCATGCGGGGCCTCAGCTACAACTGAATAGCAAGCAGGGCAGGATGAAAATTGGGCAGCGCCTATGGTCTGTGCCGTGACCTCTGAATCCTTTAGTGCATCCAGCTTCTTTGCAAGCGCTGCCATAAATGCCTCTGAGTCAGCAACCTCAAAGGAAACTGCATCACGCCTGGCTGTCAAATCGGCTAGATCCTCCTGTGCCTTCACAAGATCTGCGTAGGCCAAATTCTGGGCAATCAGATCAGGAGCCTGAGGATTCTTAGCAAAATTTCGGACTAAGTTGTCAATCTTTTCGATTATATCACGACGCTCATCTTGCACCCGAGCACGCTGCTCAACAACCCATGACATTGTCAGGTCATGCCCAGCAGTCCCAAGCGCGCGAAGCAAGCTACTTTGCTCGCTCGAGACTTGATCAAATACTTTCTCAAGATCACGCAACGCAATTATGTTCGAATACAGCTCCTCGCCCATCGAGCCACATAGAAGCTCTCCAACAGCCTCGCGGGTGGCAGCGTGATCGAACCTCTCAAATCGAAATATTGACTCAACAGGGCTGAGTTGGTCCGCATAGAGCAATCGCAACATCTGATGAACGGTGATGTTGCCACTCGAGTCGTTCGCCGCCTCAGGAATACCGAGAAGCCTGAAAATTACCTGAGAGAAACTCTCAGCATTAATCGATCGCCTATAGGGATGACGAGACCACAATGCAGCGTCTGCCAGCAATGATTCTTCATAGTTGCCCATAAAGAAATCCATCGGCCGGCCGGACTTTTCCTCAACCACGCGAGACAGTGTTACAACTTTGCCACTAAGAAATACTTCTATGAAAACCCTATCGCATTGAAGAGCTGCATCACTCCACTCAACGACATCTCCACCGAGAGCGTAGAAGACAAAGTTGAGGACAGTCGACTTACCAGAGGAATTTTCCCCTCTAACGATATTTACACCGCGATGGAACACCTCGTCGTACATGACGACGTTGACCTTCTTTACAATAAGCCTTTGAACAAAGAGCACGGGATCAAACCGGGTCATACCTATACTCCAGGAGTCCAGTCCTATCTTTCAGTCCATCCCTTCCCATTACCGGATATTCTCTAGCCACCGCAAAAAGAGCATCCATGACGTCTTGGTCTTTTTGATTTGCCTCCAATACCCTTTCCCTCAGGGGTAACGGGATTTCTCGCCCAAGAAAACTCACCCTCCGGTTATTTAATTCATCAAGATCTAGGTAACCTGACAATGCCAGTGTTCGAAGCGCTGAAAGCTGAAATGGCTCCATTCTAGCAAACAGCAGCTTATCATCGGGTTGAAGCTCGTATCGGACGTCTCCAGCCTTTTGCTTCGCAAGCTTTTTTATGGCCGAATCTGTCCTCCTAAGCCTGACAGATTCCATCCTATGAAAGAAGAGAAGATAATAATCAATTATCCTCGCAAGGTCTAAGCTCAGCGGCTTATCACTGCCTATGTAGCCGAATATTCGAAGAAATCGAAAACTCGAATGATAAACATCAAACGCTGGCTGAAATGATAGTTGATTCATGAATGCCACCGGACACGACATTGCTCGGCCAGCCAGTAGATCATTCCCATAGCACTATGATGATTCATGCTAAAGACGTCTGCGCCAACCATCTCAATGAGCGGAGTGATGATTTCATCTTCCACAACTCTATCAAGCTGATGAGGCGAGAGCACGTCAACCTGAGGAAGTACCCTGGTTGAGTATCGATGGTCAACCATCGCTAGAATGTGGACAAATATTTCCTGAGCAGAGCCGTAAAGCGACCAGCGCTCCAGAAGCTTTGCAAATCGTTCTTTTTTAGCCAATGCCTGTATCAGCTCAGCGTCTCGCCCAGCTCTCTGCAGTTTTGCTTCAAGGCCGACCACAGCGTCGTCCGGAATTCTTTTATAAAAGTCCGTCAGCTCCTCAATCACGGCGTCAGAGATCATCCCCGCCGCATGCTCTTGAGCGAGCTTCTCCATAAGCACTCTAATCTTAGGGGACTGTCCTGGCTGCACGGCATAGTTATTGACCGTAACAACTTTGTCTCCGGCCACGACATCGCCGCCAGCAACAGCGCCGTGCTGATTAACAAGGTTCATCACGCACCGCCACGTAGTTATTTAGGTGCGTTCTGAGCCTGTAGTGGTCGTCTTGTTTCCAGCGACAACATCACCACCAGCCTTTGCACCACTCTGATCGACGACACGTCCGTGACCTGAGGCTTGTGTCCGGGTAAGTCGAAACGTGATCAGCGAACCTAGGCCGCCACCTACTAGAAAAGAAACTACTTCCGGCCAGAACTTCAGAATCGCATCCATGATTGCGCCCCCTGCGCATGATTCCGTTGTAACTACTTGGAAATCAACTCGCTCTAGAAGAGCGCCAGCGCACAATACGTGCGCTGGCGCTCCTCAGTCAATCAAACCCCAACAGGGTTAGCCTTCTCCGGATCAATCTTGTACTGCTTGATCGCCCGTGCAACATCCTTAGCCGTCATCTTCCCTTCCTTCGCCAGCGCCGCAATCGCGGCATGCGCGATGTAGTACCGGTCCACTTCAAAGAACCGACGCAGGTTCGCACGGGTATCCGAGCGACCAAACCCATCCGTACCCAGCACCGTGTACGACATCGGCACGAACGCGCGGATCTGGTCCGCATACGCACGCACGTAGTCGGTGGCGGCAATCGCCGGGCCCTGTCGACCTTCCAGCAGCTCGGTCACGTAGG
>Ga0307414_10000378_pt1 | contig 24278 bp, 15 predicted proteins | sample DK1Ometagenome_FD_203804 | JGI IMG/M metagenome (GOLD analysis project Ga0307414, IMG submission 203804) | Maize rhizosphere microbial communities from greenhouse at UC Davis, California, United States - DK15-O-3 | ecosystem: Host-associated > Plants > Roots > Rhizosphere > Soil | place: USA... | reverse complement strand
GAGTGGCGTAAAATTAAACAAACAAGACCAGTTACTGGCCCTGCTTAAAGACGATAAAAATGAAGATTACCATGACCAGATCTATTATCAGGTGGCGGAAACTTATATCAGAGACGGCAACTTCGATCAGGCTAAAAAATATTATCAGCTGTCGGTGCGCAACAGTACAAAAAACAACTACCAGAAAGGCCTGTCTTATTTAAAAATCGCAGACCTTAATTTCAAACACTTCAGGGATTACAGGGCTGCAAAAGCATATTACGACAGTACGACGAATACCTTACCTAAATCTTATCCCGGTTATGAGCTTATTCTGAAGAAAAATCAAAACCTGCAATACCTGACCGACCGCTATGAGATAATTTCATCGGAAGACACCCTTCAATCCATTGCAAAGCTTCCTGAAGCGGAACGCATGGCGAAGGTCAACCTGATCGCAAACCCGGTCCTGGCCGCTGTAAAAACCACTGAAAGTTACAATGCCAGTCCGCTGGACCCATTCCAGACCAGCAATGACATACGATCTAAAAACAAAACCGCCAGCAGCAGCTTCTATTTTGCAAACTCCAATGCCATCAGTACCGGTTATAACGATTTCAAGAAGAAATGGGGCAACAGGAAACTGGAAAACAACTGGCGCCAGAGCATCCGTTCTTCTGCTCAGGAAACCATTCAGGACATCAATAAAAATTACAGTACGAACAATGGCAAAGTAGCCGGAGGTCCGGATAGCCTACTTGCTGCAGCACCCGATTCCGCGGCAAGAATTAAAGCCATCACCGCATCGCTGCCACTTACTCCGGAATTGATGGCCAAGTCAGATCAAAAGATCATTGATGCCTATCATGAAATTGCCAACTTCTATCTTCAGGAATTAAATGATCCTAAAGAGGCTGCTGAGGTCTATCAGATTCTGCTGGACCGTTTTCCAAATAACAACCGCCTGGCTTCCATTTATTACGGTCTGTTCCTGGTGAACAAAACACTTGATCCGGCCAAAGCCGAAGTCTTTAAAAACAAAGTACTGAAGGATTATGCCTCTTCTACTTATGCAAAGACCATTCTTGATCCTTCCTTCTCTTTGAGACAGTCGGAAATGGAAACTGTAATCAATAAAAAGTACAACGACCTTTTTGAGCTGTATGAGAAAAAGGATTTCGGTATCGTGATCCAGCAGGTGGATGAAATTTTAGCCGCTAGCCCTGACAACTATCTGGCTCCGCAATTCGCCTATCTGAAAGCCATTGCCGTAGGAAGAACAAACCATGTAGACTACCTGATTAATGAATTTGAAAAGATCAACACGAATTTTAAAGAAGATAAACTGATCGTTCCATTGGTAAAAGAACACCTTGGTTACATCAATCAGCATCTGGAAGAGTTCAAAAAGAGACAAATTGCGCTGATCGACTTTGATCCGAACGAACCTAAGTTCTTTGGACAACAGTTTCCGGCAACAGCAATAGCAGCAGTGAACCCTCCGGTTACCAATGCGAAACCCGGACAACAACCAGTCAAAAACACCACTACTCCTGTAGTAACACCTCCGGCAGAAAAAGTAGCAGTGGTAGAAAAACCGGTTGCACCTGTAAAGGTAGTGGGCATTTTTAGCACAGCAGTTTCAACTATCTATTATTATGTAGTTCATGTCTCTGATGGCTCTTTAACCCTTAGTTCTTCCCGATTTGGCATCGGACAATTCAACCGTGGAAACTATGCGGAGAACAATCTGCGACATCAATTGAAGGAATTTGACAATGATCAGCTTATATTTGTAGGAAACTTTGGTACTTTCGACGACGCAAAAACATATGCGGAAGGAATCGATCCACAGTTAAAACAAATCATGAAGGTCCCTGCAAACCTTTATAAGAGCTTTATCATTAGCAAAGAAAACTTCGAGAAGCTGAGCAGTAAGGACATTCTGGATAAATACCAGGAATTTTATAAAAACAATTATTAAAAATGAACAAACCACTTTCGCAAGAAGACATCAGAAAGTACAATTTTAGACTTTGGAAAGTATTAATTGCCGGAATCGTTTTATTCGCTCTCTTCATTATTGCTGTAGGTTTTGGCTTGTTCGGTGAACTGCCTTCTTTCAGGGATATTGAACATCCAAAAAGCAATCAAGCCTCTGAAGTAATTACTGAAGAAGGAAAAGTTCTGGGCACTTATTTCGTTCAGAACCGCTCCAATGTAACTTATCCTGCGATCTCCCCGAATGTGATCAATGCCTTAATCGCCACTGAAGACATCCGGTTTAAAGAACATTCAGGAATTGATTTCAAGCGGACCTTTACGATATTTCTATATGCCGTAATCGGAAAAAAACAAGGTGGAAGTACCATAACACAACAGCTGGCACTGAACCTTTTCTCCGAAGAAGGCCGTCAAAAGAATTTTGCCAAACGCCTTTTACAGAAATTCCAGGAATGGGTAATTGCCGTCAAATTAGAGCGCAACTATACCAAGGAAGAGATCATCGTGATGTATTTGAATACCGTTGACTTCGGAAATCAGGCCTATGGTATCAAATCTGCAGCAAGGGTTTATTTTAACACCACTCCCGATAAACTGACTGTTAGTCAGGCGGCAACTTTAGTAGGAATCCTGAAAGGAATTTCAAGGTATTCCCCTACCCGTAACCCGGACCGTTCCTTAGCGCGTAGAAATACCATTATGGGATTAATGGTCAAAGCAGATTTCCTTACAGAACCTGATTTTGAAAAAGAAAAAGAAAAACCACTGGGCTTACGCTTCAGTGCAGCAACCGTAAATGATGGAATTGCACCTTATTTCAGAGCAGTCTTAAAAAACGACATCAAAAAAATCTTTCAGGACCGTTCCATTCTTAAATCGGACGGTACGCCTTATGACCTGGATAGAGATGGCCTGAGAATTACCACCACCATTAACTACGATATGCAGGTGTTTGCTGAAGAGGCACAAAAAGAATACATGAAAACCTTACAGGTTTCTTTCAATAACAGCTGGAAAGGCCGCAATCCTTTTAAAGGCAAAGAAATGCAGATTGAGCAAGGTGTGAGAAGATCGGACCGTTATAAAGCATTACAGCTGGAAGGAAAATCAAGCGAGGAAATTAAGGCAGACTTCAATACCCCTACCAGATTGAGCATCTTCACCTGGAAAGGGAATGTGGATACTTTGATGAAGCCCATTGATTCCGTAAAATATTATAAACTACTCCTGAGAAACGCCATGATGGCAATGGATCCCCAATCCGGATATGTAAAAGCATGGGTTGGCGGAATCAATTACGAACATTTCAAGTATGACCAGGTAAAAATGGGAACAAGGCAGGTAGGTTCCACCGCCAAGCCTTTTACCTATACGGTAGCCATTGAAAACGGATATTCTCCTTGTTTCAGTGTGCTCAATGAGCCGGTAACGATTGAAGTACCTGGAAGCGCCCCATGGACACCAAGGTCTTCAGGAACCGTTCCGGGATACCTGACCTTGCAAAAAGCATTGGCCCTTTCACAAAATTACATTGCGGCATTCCTGATGAAACAGGTAGGCCCGATACCCGTAGCTACTTTAGCGAAGAAGATGGGGATTACCTCAGAAGTTCCCGCTTATCCATCCATTGCACTGGGTTCTTTTGATGCCTCAGTATATGATATGGTAGGTGCGTATAGTGTATTTGCTAATAAGGGTGTCTGGAATAAACCGACTTATATTTTAAAGATAGAAGATAAAAATGGGGTGGTATTGTACAGTGAAAAACCTATTCCGGTTCCGGCAATATCTGAAGAAGTGGCCTATGTGATGACCAGAATGCTCCGTGGTGTAATTACCAATGGAACGGGATGGCGACTGGCGGGCAGATTCGGTGTAAACGGACCTATCGGCGGAAAAACAGGGACCACCAATGCCAACTCTGATGGTTGGTTCATGGCGATCACCCCTCAATTGGTAGCGGGTGTATGGACCGGTTGTGAAGACCGCGCCTTCCACTTTACCAGTACGGCACAGGGTGATGGAGCAACAACTGCCCTTCCGATCTATGCCGGTTTTATGAAACGCGTATATGCCAGTTCTAAGCTGAAGATGAGTAAAGCCGACTTTGAACCCCCTAAAAACGGAGTATCCATTACTTTCGACTGTAACCAGTATCAACAACAGGAACAGAAAACGGAACTGGACGAGAAATTAGGCTTCTAATCATTTTAACAAATTCTCATGAGTGCTTTTGATTATAAAAAGGTATTGGCCGATATTCCGCATAAGCCTGGTGTTTACCAGTATTGGGATGTAGAAGATACCCTGATATATATCGGCAAAGCCAAAGATCTGAGAAATAGGGTTGGTTCTTATTTCAATCAGGATAAGCAGCTGAACGGGAAGACGAAGGTCTTGGTTTCCAAGATCAGGAAGATTACCTTCACGATTGTAGATACGGAGATTGATGCCTGGCTACTGGAAAACAGCCTGATCAAAAAGCATCAGCCGCGATACAACATCATGCTGAAAGATGATAAGACCTATCCATGGATTATCATTAAAAAAGAACCTTTCCCAAGGGTATTCTGGACGAGGAACAGGGTAAAAGATGGTTCTACTTATTTTGGGCCCTATGCCTCTGTGGGCATGATGCACACCATTCTGGACCTGATCAAAGAAACGTATACCCTACGGACCTGTAACCTGCCACTCACGGAGAAAAACATCAGTGCCGGCAAGTTTAAAGTCTGCCTGGAGTACCAGATCGGAAATTGTAAAGGTCCTTGTCAGGCTTACCAGGCGGAGGAAGAATACAACAGAAATATTGAAGAAATAAAAGACATCCTGAACGGAAAGATCGGGAATGTCATCAAAGATGTAAAACAGATCATTAAGGACGCCGCGGCGGAACTCAATTTCGAATACGCCCATCAATATCAGAGAAAACTGGTGGTCCTCGAGAAATACCAGAGTAAATCTACGGTAGTGAGCAGCGCCATCACCAATATTGATGTGGTGAGTATTGCCTCCGATGAGCGTTATGCTTTTGTGAATTACCTGAAAATCATGAATGGCAGCATCATTCAGACCCAAACCATCGAGATCAAAAAACGACTGGACGAGACTGACGAGGAACTGTTAACGATTGCCATCACGGAATTCAGGACCAAATTTAACAGCACCTCCAAGGAGATCGTTGTTCCTTTTGAAATCATACTTAAAGATAAAAACATCCGCTTTACTGTTCCCAAACTTGGGGAAAAGAAAAACCTGCTGGAGCTCTCTCAGAAAAACGTCTTGTTTTTCAAGAAGGAAAAACTGAACCAGTACGAAAAGCTGAATCCGGATTTAAGGACGGACCGCATTTTAACACAAATGCAAAAGGACCTGAGCTTAACCCGGCTGCCTCAACATATCGAATGTTTTGACAACTCCAACTTTCAGGGCAAGTATCCCGTTTCGGCGATTGTCGTTTTCAAAGATGCCAAACCTTCAAAAAAAGACTACCGGCATTTTAATGTGAAAACCGTAGAAGGGCCTAACGATTTTGCTACGATGGAAGAAGCTGTTTATAGACGATATAAGCGCATGCTGGAGGAAGAGGGAACATTACCCCAACTCATCATCATTGATGGTGGTAAAGGGCAGCTATCCTCTGCCATGACGAGCTTAAAAAAGCTGGGGATAGACAAGAAGGTGGCCGTGATCGGAATCGCGAAGCGGCTGGAAGAATTGTTCTTCCCCGGAGACCCTTATCCCCTATATCTGGATAAGAAATCTGAAACGCTTAAAGTGATCCAGCAACTGAGGGATGAAGCCCACCGCTTCGGCATTACCTTCCACCGGAAGAAAAGAGATCAGGGCACGTTAAAAACGGAACTGGAGCAAATAGAAGGCATTGGAAAGACAACGGCCGACAAGCTCTTGCGTCATTTCAAATCCGTCAAAAAGATTGCGGAGGCCGAAGAATCAGAATTACAGAAAGTGCTCAATAAGACACAACTCCTTGCCTTAACGAATTATTTCAATAAAGATAAAGCATAAAAAAATCCGGTCCTTTAACAGAAGACCTGATTTTTTTATGCTATGACTTTTGAGAATTAGTATTCCCAAAGGCTTTGTTCAAAATCTGCTATAGATTTCTTGATCTTTTCTGATTCGTATAATTTCCTCGGATCTTTAGGATCAGTTAAGCCCAGCATATCTGTAATGTTCTTATTGCCTGGATTTGTTTCCTTCACGATATAGCTTGAAAACAAACGTCTCACAAAGAAATCATCAAAGGTCAGAACCGAAGCATCATTACCCGGGTTCATCAGCTTTTTCTTGGTCAGCAATTCTCTGGCATCATCATAATAGATCCAAAATACCGGCTGCCAGTTTCCTTCTACCATTTTCATTGGTGCAAGACCGACGATTCTGGGTTCAAAAATAGAGCGTTTGGTATCCAGAATCCAGTCTTCCTTGATCCTGTATTTTTGGAATTCATCCGATCTCAACTTTTTCAAGGTAGGCTCTGCGATCTTTCCCGTCGTAGCGTCAGGAGTTCCTTCCGTTACCCCACGCATGTTCTGAAGCGCTTGTTGTGCCGTTAAAGCAATTTTAAAAGAATCATTGTCCTCCAGAATTTTCCCGGCAACAGTATCTTTCGAAGAATAAGCAGTTAGCTCTTCATTGGTGATCGCTTCCATCAACACGTCGATCAGTTTCGCATTCTCCGCTTTCAGAACGGAATTAATGGTATCTCTAAGATCTATTTCACGCCAAACACGTTTTGAATAGTACACATCTTCTTCCCTGACATCTGCATAAGGAACCATTACTGCACTATCCACATCCTTTCTGGCTGAAAAGCCATCTTTGGGTGGGGTTTTAATCTTTGTTTTTTTCAAGGGTTTTACTGCAGGGGGAATGCTATCCTGTGCAGCAGCTCCGAATCCTAATAACAGCAATAACGCAATACTTAAAATATTTTTCATGTTCCCTCCTATTTTGCACTAAATGTGATGCCGTCTAAAACCTTCTGACGACCATCAGGCCCTTCGCATACAATGTCTTTAAAGATCACCGTTGCTCCTGGCTTGATCGAGTTCAGGGCCCCTTTTACCTGGCCACTAAATCCACCACCACTATTCTGTATCGTCACCGCATCGGATCTCGGATTGATAAATGTTGCCGAGAATCTGATCACTCTGTATTTAACATCAAAAACGAAATCATCCAGCTGTGTATCCATCAAACCAGCACTTTCCAGCCATTCCAGATCCACGCTTCCACCTGATTTACCTTTTACCAATGCTTTAGGAGTTGGTAAAGCTTTCACCCTGAACCTTTGTGATCCCAGGTTTAAAGTCTTTCCGCCACTTGATGCAGAAACATTGATGTTTAATTCTTTTCCAACCTGGCTACCCGCTACGTTGACTGTATATTTACCATTTCCGCCAGAGATCGTTCCACCATCCATACTCGCCTTCACACTCTCCAGAGGAAAGCCTGCGGCTGATACAGAAAACGGATTAGGGATCCCTGCATAAATCACATTCATTTTATCCGGTGAAACCGTTGCAGAAGGTTTAGCAACCTGGTAAGTCTGTTCAGGAGTTTTATACTCCATCACTTTACCATCGGTTTGTTTCACGCGAATCGTTCCAACCCATTTAAAAACCCCTACACTTCCGGTGCTTCCGGTATACACCCCTTTACCATCTTTCACAGACAGGGGGTTTGAGTTTACAGAAATATCAGGATTAGAACGGGAATCACTTGCCGTTAAAAATACCTGAGCGGTATAAGGCTGTCCTTGAATCACATAAGAACTTGGTGCCACGGCAACTGCATCAAACTGATCCAGGTTAACCAGTGCTTTGTCCATATTTCCGAACAATTTCTTTACGACCTCCGCTTCTGCATTTTTTACGTCAGACTGAAGTTTCGTCAGAATCGTATTTGCAGCAGTTAGCGGCGTTCCTTCACCGAAGTTGATGTCTGCCCAGTTTTTCTTACCATTTACCGCTTTCTCAGCATTCTTAGCTTCGAGCGAAAAAGTAATTCCCTTACGGTCTTCCGGCTTGAGTAACGCAATTAGTTTCTCGCGGGTTTCATTGATTTTCACCTGTAATTTATCTCCTTCTTTCTGATTGATCATGATTCCCTGAGCAATGTCCATATTGGAACGCTCTGTTAGATCGCCTGTTTCCGGGTCGATGCCTTTTCCGGCAACCGCAAACTGGTCTTTCAGCTTCTGGATATAATTGTTCAGCTCATCGGCATAAGCTTTCGCCTTATTGGCACTTTCCCAGATGGGTTGTGCCCTTGCAGGTTCATCTTTAAGTTTTGTATTCTGAAATGCAGCAAACAACTGTTCAATGCTAAGATTGACATTTGTTTTTGAAGTCACCAAACTGTCGTTGATGTTCTTAAAAGCATTAAGGATAGTATCTGATACGTTTAAAGCAAGCATCGCTAACAATACCAAATACATGATATTGATCATCTTCTGCCTTGTCGTTTGTTTTCCTCCGGCCATTATTAATTAGGTCTATGATTAAATGATAACTAATTAAATATGCTTATACACGTGGCTGATTCATGGCAGATAACATGTTGCCATAGATCGCATTTAATGAAGATAGATTTTTAGCAAGTTTGCCTACTTCATCTTTAAACTGTTTAGAATCTTCCATAGACTCATTGAAGTTATTCATCGTCAGGGAAAGGTTCTGATAGAACTTATTCATTGATTTAAGATGCGCACTTGAATCCTGTAATTCCAATTCGTAAACTGCATTTAAGGCAGAAAGGTTTTTCGCAAGGGCATTCACTTGTGAGTGATAGGCCTGAGAAGCGCCGGTACTTTCTCCAATTTCGACCAATTGAGCCGTTGCTTTGGAGAAGGCTCCATTTAAAGAATCGAAACTTGCAGAAGCAGTTTTCAGCTTGCTGGTAAATTCGTTTGTTGCCGTTGAAGCATCTGCCACATTAGAAATTGCAGCGACTTTATCTCCAAAAGTCCGTAATCCTGTACCCAGGCTTTCGATCAGTTCCGGTCCTACTTTAGCATCTGCCAACATTTTATCAAGGGCGGCAGTAGAAGAGAATGATGCAGCTGGCTGAACAGCAGCTCTTGCTGATGATGTAGGCAATTCTCCATCATAATCCGCTCTTAATTCCGGATATACCCTTTCCCATTCCGGTTCTGGTTCCGGCTGAATAAAACCGGTTAAAGCAAATAAAATTGCTTCGACGCCTAATCCAATTCCGATCATGTAATTGCCCCAAACCCCACCTAAGTGAAGGATTTTAAAGAGCGCTCCAAGAATTACTACGCTGGCACCAAGCGATATCGCCAGGTGCATCTTATCGAATTTACGTTTTGCTGCTGCCATTTTCTTTTAAGGATGAAGAGGTGCTATGTGTTGTTTTTAGTTTCTATTCTTGATGTCGGAACCCGGATAAGCAGAGATACATCTGAAGCCAATATATGACCTCGCCTGATCCTGATATTCATAAGTACCTACAGAGTTTTGAAGGAAGAATCCGATGTCTTTCCACGACCCTCCTCTAACCACTTTACGTTTCAGGTATTTGCTGTCTGAAGCTTTTGCCACGTAAGTAAAGTTTGGGTTAAAATCCAGCAATAAAGGAGCTGCTGATTGATTGTAAGCGGTAACCGTCCATTCCGCTACGTTACCAGCCATATTGTATAATCCGTAATCATTCGGAAAATAAGACTTCACGTTTACGGTATATAAACCACCGTCATCAGAATAATTTCCACGTCCTACTTTAAAATTGGCTTGCATACATCCTTTGGTGTTGCGCACATAAGGGCCTCCCCAAGGATATTTTGTTTTCACATTACCACCTCTTGCTGCATATTCAAATTGTGCATCACTTGGCAACTGATATTCTGGTCTTGAGTTCAATGGTTGTTTTCTCGATACGGCAACCGATTCGTAGAAACGGGTCCGCCATACACAAAAAGCAGTAGCCTGTTCCCAGGTTACACCAACCACAGGATAATCGTCGTAAGAAGGGTGGTTAAAATAAGTTTTGACCATTGGATCATTCTGTGAGTAAGAATAATCAACTTTCCAAACCAGGGTATCCGGATAAACGTTTACCGAAGGAAACTGATTTGATTTGGCAGGGTCAGGAAGGTCTGTATAAGTGATGATAAAATCCTGTCTTTTTTTGGTAGGGTCATTTCTACCTTCAGCAGCCAGGTCTGAACTTTTATAGCTGTAAGCATATTTTAGCTTTCTGACATCGATTTCATTCCTACCTGGTAAGGCATCTGCCCCGCTATAGTACATGTCGGTCAGTTTCGAACCCAGGCCACCGGATTTGGTGCTCCATAGATTAGAACCGTTTCCAACTTTTTTCCAGTCGATATAACGTTCGGAAACGGAGGTCGGCTGCCCGGTAGGTGCTTGCTTATAATAGGCGGCGGCACCACTTGGTCCTAATGAGGTAATGGCCACAGAATCTCTTACCCAGTTCACAAATTGTCTGTATTCTGCGTTGGAAATCTCCGTCTGATCCATGAAGAAAGCGCTAAATGAGGTCATTCGGCTTGGAGAGCTTTGAGAGTTGTTAATGTCTTCGTCAGACATTCCGATCAGTGTCCTTCCGGGCGGCACGTATACCATTCCTAAGGGAACCCGGTTGTTTTTGAACTTCTTATTGTATACTCCAACCAATTCTCCCTGTCCGCCTTTTCCGCAGCTGGCCAATAGTATTGTAGCAATAAATCCAAAAAAGTAGATATTTCTCATCATATAGTCAGACAATTTTATAGCAATTTTATAGATTAAGATTCACATAAACAACTATTAGACTATAAAAATGCGACTAAAAGCAATAATGAACAAAGTTTTCCGTTCATTCGTCTATATCAATCCGCTGTCAGAAAGTACTTTCTACTAAAAATTAAAAAGTACTAACCTCCGAAAAAAATATGCAAAATAAAAACTGTAAGCTACAAAAAATATAAGCTAATACTACTTGTTTGATTTCTTGATGTAATTCTCAATAGCCATGATCATTGACGGTGCTTCCGGTGAAGGAGCAGCGATATCTACCATTAATCCTGCATCCGTTACCGCCTTATGGGTATTTACACCAAAAGCAGCGATACGGGTGTTGTTTTGCTTAAATTCAGGGAAATTGGTAAATAATGACTGGATGCTGGAAGGGCTGAAAAATCCGATCACGTCATAGAAAACTTCTGCCAGATCTGAAAGGTCAGAAACTACTGTTCTGAACAATACGGCTGGTGTAAAGTCATATCCATTTTTTTGAAGGAAATTCATGGTATCTTCCGTTGCCATATCAGAGCATGGGTATAGGAATTTCTCATTGGCATGTTTTTTCAACACTTCAGCCAGGTCGGCTGCCGTCTGCTTACCAAAAAAGATTTTACGTTTTCTGTACTGAATATATTTTTGCAAATACAGGGCGGTAGATTCTGAAATACAGAAGTATTTCAGGTCAGCAGGAACCTCGTATCTCATTTCTTCGCAAATTCTGAAGAAATGATCTACTGCATTTCTGCTGGTGAACACTACTGCAGTAAAATCACCCAGTGTGATTTTGTCCTTTCTGAAGTCTCTGGCTGGAACTCCTTCAACATGAATGAATGATCTAAAATCAATTTTCAGGTTGTACTTCTTTGCCAAATCAAAATAGGGAGACTTCTCTGTTTCTGGTTTTGGTAAGGTGATTAATATACTTTTAACCTTACGCAACCTATCTTCTGTCTTTTCTTGCATTTTACCTAATTACCGCTTTAAAATCCTATTGCCTTGATTAATATTAATATAGGGCAAATTTCGAGGGCACAAAAGTACAGAAATAAATAGACTTTAGAAAATCTATAATGAGATAAAATATTAATTCCTGCACGGATAAACTGGAAAGTAAAAATAATTGCAAGAAGTACAAAAGAAGCTGCCACATAGTAAGGTCCATACCTTAAAGGAGATAAGGCAAAAGCAATTACCAGCGGAATGAATACCAGAGAAAGATTAAAGTAACTTAAATATAATATGGAAACATACTCATTTACGGCTTTCTGCACATCAAAAAGATAGCCTAACATGCGCAAAATGATAATTTTAAAGACATATAAGACCACAATAAGTATCGAAATACTTACATAAAACTGGAACCCACTACTCGAAAAAGTGACGTGATAATACTGGGAAACCAGGTAAAAAAACATGCCCAAAGTAAAACCAAACTGCACAAATAAAAGGAGAAAAGGCCAGGAGGTAAACAGGTTATCTTCCTTATTCAGGTTATTCAAAATCCGGTTACTAAAGAACGATTGAATGATGCTTTGCAACTGCTTGGAAAAGGAGATCCTGAGGGCCGAAAATATGGCCAATAATATCGCCAAAACCCCAAGAATCCAGAGGTCTCCTTTTGGCACTGGTTTTCCTGTCCGGAAAGGACTGATTTTTTTTATCGTCCCGATTTCCTGATACCGGTTAAAGAGGTCGGTGCGTCTGGAAACATTTGCTTTCAGGATGCTGTCTATGATGATGTTCTTATCGATCAACGAATCCGGCAGAATCCAGGTATGCGTCATGATGGAGTCTGTTACGTACTGCTTCCTCGCATAATACGCAGCATCCTTCACTATTTTCTTAGGATAAACCGATCGTGCTGGCAAGGTATCCACCGAACTGGGCGGAACCTGGGCATACCCTTCATGAAGGCCTGCAACAAAAATAAATAGGAGCAGCAGGATGATGCGGTTTAAATTCATTGCTGCAAATTTAGTTTTTTATTGTATTAATTCTGAAAAGGTTTTTACATCCCGTAATTCCCTTTTTAATCACAGAAAAGCTCCCCCCTAAAGACTGAGTTCAAAAAAGAGCAAGCAGGAAACGGCTTCGGAAAAAGAAGGAATCGAGGTAGAATCAGTCGCGGATCAAACAGGGGTTTTCTCCCTGTTCTATCCGTGTTCTATCCCTGTTTGATCCCTGTTCTATCCGCGTTTCATCCGAAGCAGTTCCAACCCTGGCCCAAATCTCTTTACAGGCGCTGATCGCCCTCTTGCCCGGCCATGAAAAGACGCTAATTTTTTGGTGAATAGCGTCCGGTTTTGATCAGTCCGTTAAAGCGCATTCTGGAAATAGGTTCCATCTTTTTTTAACAATCTCGCTTTGATCAATCCCCATTCTGCGTATTTTTTTGCTGCCTCTTTATCGTTTTGTGCCAACATCAATCTTGTGGCAGCAGCGAGAACGGAATAAGATGCATCCATATTAACCACCTTTTCCATCCATTTTACAAACAGCTCTTTTTCCTCAGCATCAACTGTCGGACCGTTCAGATACATGGACAGGTAGCGAATTTTATTGTCATCATCATTGTAATGTTCCGCAGCATACCTGAAAAATGCTTTATGGTCTTTATGGATATTGTAATAATAGGCCTCGGCCAGGTCAACCTTTGCATATGCCCAGTCTTTTTCAGAAAAAAGTGGTTTCACTTCTGTCAGAAAAGCATTAAAATGGTCATCATTCCGGGAATTGCCCAATGCTTTCAATCTCCCGTTCATAATGGCAGTCCGTTTTCCCCAGATCAGCTCCTTACCGTACTTCTCTTCAAACAAAGCGTAGTGGTTAAGGAAATAATCGTCCCATGTTTTATTGACACTTCTGATGACTAAAAATGGGATCGCAGCAGGCTCCGCCAATGCATCCCTGGTTTGATCGAGATGCGCAGCAAGAGCTTCGGCTTTCATCGGTTGACGTGCTTTAAACATAGCGGTATAAAGATCAGGATGAGCCACCTGAATGGAAGGGCTAAACCCAGCTAACACCTCTCCTTTTTTGGATTTCAGGATAGCTTCTCTCAATAATTTCTGAAATACATCTGCTTCCTGATATCCGGAGAACCTGGAGATTAGCTGTCCTTTCCCATCTAAAATCAGGAAGGTCGGAAAGCCCGTAACCGCATATTTCAATTGCAATGCTTTTCCCAGTTCTTCCACCATAAAATCAATTTTCACACTCACAAAGTTCTCCTTCATAAATTTCATGACCTCTGGAATTGGAAATACTTCATCATCCATTTCTTTACAAGGGTGACAGCCGACAAAATAACTATCGATGAACACCAGTTTATTTTCTTTTTTTGCTTTTGCAATTAGTGCTTCCCAAGAGTCTGTTTTCACAAATTGACTTTCCTGAGCACTCAGCCGGATGCTTGTTAGGACCAGCAATAGCAGTCCACATAGTTTAGATAATTTCATTATTGTATCCATTAAATGGTCTTTGAAAATTATATTTATTTCGTGATGGTATCTTTAAAAATCCCTCCGTTGTGAACAGATTCAACCACATAACTTGTACCCGCAGGCATCGCCAGGAACTTACTCAGCTGCTTGCGGTCTTTTAGCAATTGCTGAGCAGACAGCCCGTTGAGGGATTTTATTCTGGCCCCTTGTTTAAGCTTCAGGTTAGGATTCTCCATAGCGGTTAATCCTTGTACCATTAGCGCTCCCTCGCCGTCAAAACCAAAAAGATATCCTCCAATTGCAAAATCATGCGGATAGTCATAGCTCTTATTTGCGACAAGCTGAATTTCTTTTTTCTTTAAATTGATCGTGAAATTATACCTGCTGATTAATCTTGCGCCTATGGAGCCGTCAAATCCAGGGTTCCAGTCTTCGCTTTGCCCGCCTCCAGCCATTAGCGTAACCGGCATTTCTTTAATCACCGGCATATCCGAGAAAGAAAAAGAAGCTGCTTTACCACTAAAAGTAGGTGTAGTAACGCCCATACTACTCGTACTTCCCTGATATTCCGGTTTAAATCCGCTAACCAGCAGTCTGTTCTTTTTAACGAAGGGGCGAAAGCAAATCAGGTGATATGCCGCACCGGTATCAAAAACAAATTCCGCCTGATGCGCCTGCCCCGCAGCAATGCTTAAAGTACCGGGAATCATAAACAACCCGGAAGGAATGGAGATCGGAACAACAGTTCCTTTCTGTTCGTATTCATAACCTTCAAAATCATATAAAGAGAGTTCCTTTTTATCAAAGTCAACCTTCGTGACATAGCTTCGGGCAATGATATTACCGATGATTCCATCCGTCCCCTTATGCAACTCTTTGAAGATCGCAATACTCTGATCAGGCAAGTCAAATGAATCCAGGTGTACGACGTTTCCCTCCGAAACAGCGATGTCCATGCTCCCTCCTACCACCGAAGCTTTTTGCTTTCTCGAGACCTTTAAACCAATCGAATCTGCCAGATCCTGACTCAGGGCCATCCCATCTGCACCGGTATCAAATAATAATTTCAGCGTCCGCTGACTGCCATTAATTTTAACCCTAAGAATAATTGCGCCATTGTCAGTTTCAAAAGGGATTTTGACTTTCAGTTTCGACGCTGAAGCCATCTGTTGCTGAGCCCGGACATACTGATCCGGCAACAATGCCAACAACATAAAGAGGAGGCATAATTTATACTTATTGTTCATGGAAATTTGAGATGATAAAATGGGCTGGTCCAGATCAGGCCAGCCCGAAAAACAATCGATTATAAAGCGGAGCGTTGTAGTAATACCTTGCAAAAACTATTTTGCCAATGTTTTTTCTAATAAAGCCTTGAGCTCCGGACTGGAAGGCCTTGGCGAATCCACCGTCACTATTTTACCTTGTCTGTCGAAGACCATAAAGCGCGGAATTCCGGTGATCTTGTAATATTGCGCAAGATCTCCCCAGCCTGAGGCAAATAATTGAGTTCCCCCTAAATGATCATCAGCGATCATCTTAAGCCATTTATCCTTGTCTTTGGCTTCATCTACAGAGATGCTGACAATAGACACATCCTTACCTTTCATTTCTTCTTCCAGTTTTTTCAAATGAGGAATTTCTACTTTACATGGCCCACACCAGGTTGCCCAGACATCCACCAAAACAACCTTCCCTTTTAAATCATCCATAGTAACCGTTTTACCTTCTTTATCCGGATAAGAGAATTTAAAAGCGGCATCACCAGGCTTCAATAAAGCCAAAGGCGCCAGGATATCCATGTTTCTTTTCTTCTGGCTTTTAGTGATCACGTATTTGCCATAAGTATCGATCAGTTCTTTATAGTCGTTATAACCTTTATAACGCTCTGCCTGATCCAGGACCGCATCCCCCTTTAAAGTATCATTCGGCAAATAGGCCAACGCATTTTTGAGGCCTGCCAGACCTCCTTCAAATTTTACATTTTGTTGTCTCAAATTGATCATGACCAGGGATGAAAGCATCCGTTTTCCCCATGGATTCCGATACAATACACTTGCATTCGTAGAAAAATCCTGTGCCTTAAGTGTACTGTAGTATGGGCTCCATTCTTCCAGTGAAGGATGGGCTGATCGCGGTGTATTTATGAAATTAGCGGCATAAAAAGCCATGTCAAAGGCCATGTAATTTTTCATCTGCTGATCAAACTTTGCATTTCCAGTAGTCTTTCCATTTAAAAAAGATTTAGATTTTGCAGCGATATCTTCCAGTTGAGGGAAGAAGTCGACAAAGGTACTCTGCACTTTCATAAAGTTCACCGCTTTCTGTTCTAATGGAAAAACAAGGTCATGCCATTGGGTCAGCACGGTATTTTCTTTAGAATTCAGTTTCCCGGTAAGTTCATAACCGGAATCCAGAATGGAAAGTGACAGCTTCTCCCCGCCCTTAAAATAAAACTTATAATTGTCGTTCGCAGCAATTGCAGATCCCGTTCCGATCACATATAAGCCCTCATATTCGGGATAAAAAATAAATCCGAATTTCCCCTTCTCTTCAGGTAGTGTGCTCGCGATTTCTACCGTTTTACCTTCTGTTACTTTAAACAGCTTAACAGGTGTAATTCGCTCTTTCTTTAATAGTCCGGTAACTTCAACCGGCATTTGCGCCGATGACGCGGTGATGAATAGCGAAAGGATTGCCGCGCTACTTATTCTTTTTAGGTTCATTGTTTATAATTTTAGATTGGTGTGTATAAATGCGATTGAGGGTTAACGTTCCCTGTAGCTTACGCTAACGATTTTACCAAAGCCGGAATAACTTTCTCCCAGGGTGAGGTCGCCGTTTAGCGAAGGAACAGTATAAAGTTCCATTTTTCCATTGCGCTCTGCGGGCAATGCAGGGTCATAAGAACAAACCATCAACTGATTTTGTCTGCTTTCATAATACGGCCGGGAACTGCCTGCTTTTGTGAATCTTTGAAACTTAAGCAGACTGATTTTCTCTGATCCTTTATCCATCATCATTTTACTGGTCTTTAAAGACATATCATACTCATACACTTTGCTTCCCGCGTTGTAAAACAGATAACCATACGTTGGATTAACGGCAAATTTGTCTGCATTACCGATTTCTGTTCCTGTGATTTCCGCATAATAAGTTTGGATTGCAGTCACCAGGTTAAACCGGGCGAGAAAGACTTTACCATCACCTCCTTTAAGAATGGCAAATACATCTCCTCCATTAAAAGGAGAATACTCCATGTAAATAAGGTCTTTTCCAACATTATTATAATCAAACAACGCATTGTCCATGGTAGGCATCGTAGTGCAGGTAGACTCGTTGTTGATGTGTCTGACAAATCTTTTCTTATCCACATCAAACAGCACGGCATTGGGCGTCAGGGTTACACTGGAAAGTGATCTGGCAATAAAGGGTGCGGCTTTAAATGGAACAGCCTCTTCCTTAACCAGATTAATGGGTACGCCATAATTGATCTGATATACGTAATAATAATAGTACACATTTCCAGCAGAGAACATGTAGGATGTTCCTGCTCCCTGAGGATGCTCCGTAGAAGCGATAAAATCAGCATGAAAATCATCCGGAACATTCGAGACCATTTCATATTTAAGATTGAAGGTATTCTTCCATTTAAAGGTTTCCGGATCAATCCTATTGGTCCCTTTATCCGTAGAAACATAAATACCATAAGTACTGAAGCTATAAGGATAACAATGAACGTCCAATGGTTTACCTTTTAAAGACAATTCTGAACCGGTTGAACCCAAGACATCAGCTACAGGAGCATAATTGTCGTTAATCTTCGAAATCATATCCAACCTGGCTGTTCCATTTACATCATTCAGCACCATCCAGCCTTCATAGATACTGGTCTGTACGGTTAACCTGAAACTTGTCCGATAAGCAACTCCCGTCTTTTTATCGGTTACAATATAGTACACCTCATAATTACCCGATGGAATTTTGACCACCACATCCAGGTTACGCGTCGTTGCCAGCTCTTTTCTTATCTCTGAATTCAATGCTTCTCCTTTTCGCATGGCGAACCATTGATAGGAATAGGCCTGTTCATCATTGGACTCATCTTTAGTGAATTTCAGCACCGGACTGATCATAAATCTTTCGCCAAGCAGGGCGTTGTAGGTCTTATCTATTCCTCCAAAATCAACCGAATTGATCTCTTCATAGTTGTAATTACCGAGGTCCTTTTTACAGGAAAAGCTGACAAACAGCATTATAAAGAGTAATGCCTGTTTAAAATATCTATAGTTTAACATCTTTTGATCTAAATTTTAGTTTAAGAAATTATTGAACTCCATCTCCCATTCTCATTTCTTTTCCATCTTCTTCATAAATGGTTTTTCCTGAGGTCTTCATCTCGTTCAGGTAACGTTGCATGAAAGTGCCATAGAATACCACTTTGGAGATAGAGGTTAGACTGGTATTATCAAGGTCTCCTATGTTTTTAATCTCCGCCGTCTCTGCCATTAAGAATAGTTTTTTCCTGCTAAATGTCCCCAGGTAATAATCAAGCCATGCTGCCGGCTTTTTTAAAATATCATTGAGGTGAATTTTGTACCTGATGTAACTGATTTTTCTACCCGTTGCTGCATCCAGAACGCGGTCACTCATGGTCGTTTTAAAATTCTCATTGCTTTCCAGGTTCAGCATCATTACATAATCCTTGGTTAACATATCTGTAGTACGATGCAGCATGATACTGACAACGGCAGTTTGCCCGTTTGCAGGGATTTTGAAATTTTCATTCAGGATCTTATAATGGGCATCAGGAACTGCTGTAGATAGCGGATTTATGGTCAGCTTAAAGTCTCTGTCTTTTGTGGAAGTTGGCCCGGAGATCATTACCGGAATCAGAATAACCGAGTCTTTCAAGGTACTTTTAGCATAGGAGAAGGAAATCACCGTACTGTCTCCAATGGGCTTTTTTTCCCAGGCAAAGACTGAGGGCAAGAAATAAATCCCCGTTTCTCCTTCAAAGGTTTTCAGGTCTTTCTTACATGCACTGAACAGGCTTCCTATAGCTACCAGTGCAACAACGATGTATATATATTTTTTCATCAGTATATAATTTGATTTTTATCGGTTATGAAGCGATCATAAGCATATTGATTGCTTTTTGTAAGCAGTATGCTTATGATGGTTTCATGATGGTCTGGGTTAAATTATCGGGGAGTAAGTTCGGACAGCGGTAAGGGGAAGACATACTTGGTTGCGTTCATCGTAATGTTTCCATTTGCCACTAAAGGATTTGGAATAGGACTAAGGTTTCTTCTCTTATAATAATACCAAAGCTGACCTTCACCAAAGAATTCTTTTTGATACTCTTTCTGCAGTTCGGTCGTCAGCGTTGCTGTTCCCGGCAAGTCCAATAACCCCCTATTGTTCCGTACGGTGTTCAGATAAGCGACATTTTGCTCGCTTTCCGCAGCGATATAGTAGACCTCACTTAATCGTACAAGAGGAACAGTAAGGCGATAGATCAATTTTTTATCATTGATATCCGCATATTTAAAGAACGTTTTATACCCTTTTCCTCCAATCCCTGTCAGCATCCAGTTGGGATTATAGCGGTAGTCATTTTCATTACTTTCGAATGTATTTTTTAAACGGCTGTCCAGGGGTGCAAGCACTTCTTTATCCTGCAAATCAGGTGCAAAATAAGCCCTGTAGTTGTCGTACAGATCCAGGCTTTGCAGACCAAAAAGGATTTCTGTAGAGAATATCCGGTCAGGATTTGATTTATCAGACAGGATATTCCCGGAGGTAATCCAGGGGAATTTTTCCGTATTGTTAATCACTTCTTTTGCCGCAGCAGCAGCTGAAATTTTATCTCCACGATATAGATATACGCGGGCCTGGATACCTTTAACTGCAAAATAATTCATGCGATAGTTGCGGTAAGTCAGGTAATCTTTGTCGGACGACTTTACGACTCCCTTTGTTCTGATCGGGTCCACAAGCAACAGACTTTCCGCTTTTTTAAGATCTGTGATGACCTTCTGCATCACCTCATTTGCAGGAAGAATGGGATTTACTTCGGTCCCTGCTTCTGTATAATAAGGAATCGCAGTTTTCAAAGAATCCGCGGTGCTATACAGCGGGCCGTACATCCGCAAAAGATCAAATTGTAGAAAAGCCCTTAAAGCATAGGCTTCTCCCCGGAACAAAGAATCCGTCTGGGCATCAAGCACTCCGGGATAGATATCCAGATTTTTAATGAATTTATTTGCATTGACAACATTGATATAAGCGTTGGTCCAGATGTTATCCAGCTTCCCCTTTACATCCTTATCATCATAGGTGTAGGATTGGTATTTTGTGAGGGTATGAAGTGTATTCACATTATAACGCTGCGCCAATATATCAAGGGTTGTACTCGTTAAGGTTGCACCATAAAGTTTGGTTTTACCCATGTCCAGATAGATTCCGTTCAAGGCATCAGAAATTCCCTGAGGCGTCGCAAAAATCTGCTTCTCGGTGAACTTATCTTCAGGTTGTACGTCAAGCCACTTTTTACAGGAGCCCAATAGCATAAGCGAACTTAAGCCGATGACGATACATATATTTTTAGCTAATCTTTTCATAATCATAATTAAAAAGTGGCATTTAAACTAAAGGAAACAGACCTCGCAAAAGGATATTCTATTCCCCGTTCTCTTTTTACGCTGGAGATTCGAAAAATATCGTTCATGTAAGCGTTGAGGCGAAGGGAGGAAAGTCCAACCTGCTTTAACCATTTATTTTGCAAGAAGTTGTAACCAAAGTTTACAGATTCCGCACTTAGCATATCTTCCTTCTGAACAAAGCGGGAAGACATTTCCTGCTTGGTAGTCAAAGCAATTGATTTGAATTGTGTCACATCACCAGGTTGTTTCCAACGGTCGTAAAGTGCGCGCCGGTCCTGGTTGTTTGCCAGTCCCTGAGCAGAGATGTTCTCCACCTTTTCATATAAGGCCGTATTAAAAATATCACGGCCCAGGATGTATCTGATGCTCATCCCGAAAGTAAAACCTTTATAGCTCAGGTTATTACTGAATACCCCTTCAATCGTTGGTTGTGCATTTCCCACACGGACGATATCATTGGCATCGTACCGGAAGGTAGATTGTCCATCTTTTCTAAGGAAAATCTCCATACCGGTGGTAGGATCAATCCCCAGGGATGGAACCGCCCAGATGTCATCAGGGCTATATCCATCTTTAAAGCGCTGCAAAGTTTTATTGGTCAGCTGTTTGGTATTCAAAGAAGCCAGCTGGTTATTAAATCCATCATATTTACTCTTATAAATAGAGCCAGTATAACCCAGGGTCCAGACCACACGCTGATCAGGTTTGTAAACAGGAGAGAACTTTATTGTCGCTTCCAGCCCTCTGGTGTTCAACAGACCTGCATTTATCGGGAAAGAGCTAATTCCGGTAGAAGATGGCAAATCAATGGCCACCACCAATGGATCTGTTCTTTTCTGATAAGCATTGACGTTAAAGCTGAGTTTATTACCGAACATGACCAGGTCAGTTCCAAGATTGGTCTGTACGGAGTTCTGCCATTTCAGGTTCGGATTACCCAAAGAATTTAAGGTTACTCCCTGACCGTATATGTTGATATAAGAATCATAACCATAGGTAGAAATCGAAGAAGTACTTGCAAAATTCTGATTCCCGGTAATTCCGATATTGGCAATCAGTCGAAAAGTATTGATCCAGGTAACCGGTTTCATAAATGCTTCATTGTGGATGTTCCAACCCAGACCTCCGCTATAATAAGGGGAATATTTTTTGTTGGAACCAAAGGCAGTGGAACCGTCATACCTGAAAGATGCATCGGCCAGGTATCGTGCTTTGTACGCATAATTGGCTGAAGCGAGAATAGAATTCGTCCGTGTTTTACCTACCACCGAAGCAGGTCTTGAATCAGGTTTATAGCTATAAGCAAAACTGGGGTTACCATTACTTGAAGAGGGGAAACCCACTGCCTGAAAGGTTAAATTCTGATTGTCATTTTCTCTGATATCGGCACGAAGGTTGGCTGTTAAAGCATGAGCGCCTGCAAACACTTTTCCATAGGTCAGCATGAGGTTAGCATTATAACTGAAGTTATCTGTCCTGCTGTTTTTGTAAGAGCCCCGCTCAAAAATGCTGCTATCATCAAAATCGGTGTGCAAAGGGGAAAGAAAATTCAAATTTGTCGTGATGGCTTTTTGTACCTGTACTGCCCCACGCAACATCAATTCCCGGGTCAGGTCTACGTTCAGTTGAAGGTTATTCTGAATCGCAAAGTTTTTTGTGCTGTTTACATTGTTCAGCCCGGCATTATACAAAGGATTACTTACCCGATACGTTCTTCCCACATTATCGCGACTGTCCTCCAGGTACTTCGCATTGCTCTTCCTGTAATATGGATTCGCATTGACAAAATCAGCAAAGGATCCATAAGGAGATTCCTGTCCCGTATAACCGTTGATATAAATCTGATTCGAAATATTGAATTTTCCCTTGCGGTAGGTTAGGTCTACGTTTCCTGCCCAGTCTTCTCTGCCAGAACCTTTCATTGCACCTGTAGTTTTTTTATAGGTGAGCCCGACGCCATAACGCAGTGCCTGATCTCCCCCGTCTGCATAGAAGGAATGCCGTTGAGAAAATCCTGTACGTACCGGTTCATTCAGCCAGTAGGTATTTACTCCCCGTTTTACTTCGGCGAGACGTGCCGAATACATAGAGTCTAAATCCAGTTGAAAATTTGGAGAGCCTTCAGCTCCAAGATAATAGATATATCTTCCTGACAAACGTTCAAACTGAAGCTTTTCCTCCGCATTCATCATGTTATAACCTGTTAAATCGGGAATTTCCACATTCAGGTCTGAACTGTAATTTATGCGCATTTGCCCTGGTCTCGGTTTCACTGTTTCAATAACGACTACTCCATTTGAGGCTTTTGAGCCATACATTGCAGTGGAAGCCGCATCCTTCAGAATGATGACAGAGGCCACCCTGTTCATATTCAGGTCCACGATCGTCCTGAGGGAGGTTTCAAATCCATCCAGGATAAATAGTGGCTGATTTGGATCCGAGGCAAACTGATCCTGGAGTGTGGAGGAGATACTGGTTTTACCGCGGATTTCCAGGTTTGGAAGGACATTGGGATTTGAGCCGAACTTATTATTCTCCAACTGAATAAAAGAAGGATCTAAAGCCCTTAGGCCTTGAATGATGTTCTGATTCCCAACTGCCTTCAGCTGTTCACCGGAAAAAGTCGCTGTAGCACCGGTGAAAGTATTTTTGTTCCTGGTAATCCCTGTACCGGTAATGACCACATCTTTCATGTTGTTCTCTGCTATTTCCATCCGGATCAGCAATGGTCCCTGATCTGGTTTAAGCTTAATTTCCTGCGTTTTATATCCTACATAAGAAAAGAGCAGGATACTTTTATCCGAGGGAACGATGATTTTAAATTCACCATTTCCATTACTGACGGTATTTCCGGCACGTGCGTTCTTAATGGTGATGGATGCGCCGGGAATGGGCCGATCCGTTTCATCAAGTACCCTTCCCGAAACGACCATTGCCCTGGTTTGGAGCATGCGTGGTTCCACATACTGTATTACGATCGTTTTCTGTTCAATCCTATAAGTGAAAGACTGACCTTTAAAACAAAGGTCAAGGACGTCTTCAACCGCAGCATTGGTCACGTTGAGGGTAACAGGTTTTGCTTTGAGGAGCATTCCTGCATTATAAAAGAAGTCATAACCAGTCTGCCTTCTTATCTTTTGTATGATCTGCCCCAGCGGGGCATCCTTTTCTTTAAGTGTAATCTGGGCATAGCCGGTTGCGCTAACCTGCAGAATTACAGTGATCAAGATGATAAAAGTTAGCTTCAATTTCAATAATATCCTGGCATAAACAGGGCGGGGTTCGCCATATTTAAATGTCCTGTAAAAATTCATACATTTGTTTAGTTTGGGTTTAGGTTCCAATGTTTATAAGTCGATTTATTTAACATCCTGACCCGAACAGTTACT
>Ga0307414_10000376_pt1 | contig 24404 bp, 28 predicted proteins | sample DK1Ometagenome_FD_203804 | JGI IMG/M metagenome (GOLD analysis project Ga0307414, IMG submission 203804) | Maize rhizosphere microbial communities from greenhouse at UC Davis, California, United States - DK15-O-3 | ecosystem: Host-associated > Plants > Roots > Rhizosphere > Soil | place: USA... | reverse complement strand
ATTTCCTGATCGAGGTTCCGCATTTCTGTGACCATCACCGGTTCACGCTGGACTCGGTCCACTTCCACGCCGGCGATCCGGATCGGGACGACCTCATGTTCTCCTGCAAGAACACGGTGACCGTTGCCGTGGATGCCCCCTTCGGGGAGCCGCAGGAAGAGGTGTGGGCCTGCTCGGCCACCAGGACCATCGAGCGGAAGGTGTTCTGGGAGGGTCCGGTCAAGATCCGGGAGCAGTACGTCGATCCCGAGTGGGAGCGCAACATGGCTTCCTACGTCTACAACCAGAACATGCGGGCCTTCGAGCGGGAGATGTACGGCATGTCTCCCATCATTCACATTCCTTAAGGAGGACGCATGAAGAAGTCCATCGACAAGTGTTCGGGTCCTGACTGCGCCTGCGTGGTCGCGGCCAACTTCCGTCCAATCAAGAAGATCAGCGGGATGAGGATCGAGTCCATATCTCTCGACTACGGGCCGTCCATCTTCCCAGGTGCCGGCATCATGTATGTGGGACCGGCGGGAGCTCCGTTGCCTGCAGGCATAGCGATGCGGACTCTGCCGCCCGATCCGTTGCGTGGACGACGAGTCGGATAGCGTGAGCGCGTTCTTCAAACTCAAGGACCACCAGGTCAAAGCTGTAGAGGAGATGTTCAATGGCTGCATCCTCGTCGGAGACGTCGGGAGTGGAAAGTCTGCTACCGTCGCTGCGTACTACGCCAAATCCGAAGCTCCTCGTGATGTCTACGTCATCACCACTGCAAAGAAGCGCGACTCCTTCGACTGGCTCGAAGAGTTTGTGCGCGTTGGAGTGGGAACTGATCGAGATGCCACACTGCACGGAGTTCTGGTGGTCGACTCGTGGAACAACATTGGGAAGTACGTAGATGTCGAAAACGCGTTCTTTGTATTTGACGAACAACGTCTTGTGGGAAGTGGGTCGTGGACCAAATCGTTCTACAAGATTGCCAGGGCTAACAGATGGGTTCTCCTCTCTGCTACACCTGGGGATACATGGATGGACTACATTCCTGTATTCGTGGCAAATGGGTTCTATAAGAACAAGACCGAGTTCATCGACCGACATGTCGTCTGGAAGCGGTTCGTCAAGTACCCAGCAGTAGATCGATATCTGGAGCCAGGCCACCTCGTCAGGCTCCGCAACAAGCTGCTCGTCGACATGCCGATCGAGCGGCACACAACACGTCACCTCAAGTGGGTCGACTGTGAGTACGACGCCGAACAATTGGAAAGGGTGACGAAGAAGAGATGGAATGTCTACGAGCAGATGCCGCTGCGCGACGTAGCGGAGATGTTTCGTGTGGCGAGGAGGCTTGTAGCTACCGATCCTTCGCGTATCGCGACGGTGCGGGAGATCCTCAAGAAGCATCCACGGGTGATTGTCTTCTACAACTTCGACTACGAGCTGGAGGAACTTCGAACGTTGGCGACATCGTCGAAGAACCCGACGGACGACGCTACCAACTTGTCAGCATGGTCAACGGCTGGCTTCGCTGGAAGCAGCTTCCCAGATTCGGAGACGAGCCGGCAGAACGATCAGATCGTCACCCACTCCTCGGCCAGAAAGACAGGCGGAGGTTCAAGGTCTACCGCGAAGAGTGGCCAGCCATCTTCCGATTCAACGGAAGACTCTTCATCGAGGTCTATGACATCGACCGGGACGGACATTCCTGGAGAGAGATCGCTCCCGAGCGAGCAGAACCGTGGCTCAACGGGCGAGCAGAGCTCCGAGCCATGTGGGACGACTTCGATCGTCGTCGCGGAGTGGAACGGCCACAAGCACGAACCAGTCCCGACGAGTGAGCGTTGGGTCTACCTGGTCCAGTACCTGGCGGGATCGGAAGGTTGGAACTGCACCACCACAGACACGATGGTGTTCTACAGCCTGACGTACTCGTACAAGAACTGGCATCAGGCCTTTGGTCGGATCGATCGGCTCAACACACCCTTCACCGACCTGCATTACTACGCCCTGGTGTCCAAATCCTGGATCGATCAGGCCGTGCGCAAGTCCCTTCGGGGGAAGAAATCCTTCAACGAGAGCTCGTTCGGACGCAAGATGGCGTGGTAGATCTGTCAAATCCTGTCAAAAATTTGTCAGATCTGTCAAATCTGAAACGGATTTGACAGCGACCGCGCCAACCGGACGGGCTCTCGTTGAGCACGGATTCTCAAGCTTTTAGGTATTACTGTCCGTTTTTCGGCCTCTGACTGTCAAATGTCAAAAAAATCGGCGAAAAACTCTTTAATACTTGACACTTAATACCTAATACTCTATTCCCTATATACGCGCGAGATAAGTATTAGGTATTAAGTATAGATTTGACAAAGTTTTGTCCGAAAATTTTTGACATTTGACATCCGCCCCACCAGTAACATTCAAGGAGCTAGATGAGAGAAGAGTGGCGCGAGGCTCCAGACTTCCCCCGATATTTGGTCAGCGACCATGGGAACGTCCAAGCCGTCAAGACAGGACGGATCCTCCACCCGTCCAGGAACCAACAGGGTCACCTCAAGGTGAACCTCATGAGAGATGGCGAGATCCACACGAGGACTGTGAACCACCTCGTCGCCAAAGCGTTCCTAGCCCCACCAGAGCGAGAGGACTTCATATCTGTCATCCACCTCAATGGAGACAAGAGTGACTGCTCGGCACACAACCTGGAATGGCGACCCCGCTACTTTGCCATCCAGTATCACCAGCAGTTCCACAACCGGCTCTTCCGAACAGCTCATATTCCGATCGAGGATGCGAAGACTGGAAAGAAGTACCGCACTGTGCAGGAAGCTGTGGTCCACCACGGTCTCTTGCTCAACGACGTATTGGTCTCGATCCATCAGAGGACGTACGTCTGGCCGACCTATCAACAATTCCGCACTCTCCCAGTTTAGGTATTACCTAGCATGGAGATCGCGGATTATAATAGAAGGGATGGAAGCAAGCCTTTTCAAATTTGCGTGAAAGGAGGTAATTGTGGCCCGAAAACGGACAGACGCACAACTCGAGGCTGACTACCAAGCAGGACTGGTCAAGCGGATCGAGCGTATGTTCCCCGGATGCTTTGTGCGAAAGCCTGACATCCAACAGGGATGGCCCGACCTCCTCATCATTTTCGAAAACAAGTGGGCGATGCTCGAGGTGAAACCCTACGCCGGTGCGGCTCAACAGCCGAACCAGGACATCTGGGTTGCGCACTTCGACAACATGTCGTTCGCGGCTTTCATCTATCCCGAGAACGAAGAGGAAGTTCTGCATGATCTTCAACAAGCATTCTGCCCTAGCAGGCAGTCACGCGTTCCTGTCGGCTAGCAAGTCAAGCTGGATCCGATACGACGAGGACAAGCTGAGGCGATATTTCGAAACCAGCCAGAGAGCCGCTCGCGGTTCACGGTTGCACTCGATCGCGCAGCAGCTCATATCTGAGAGGATCAAGCTCCCTCAGAACTCGCAGACGCTCAACCGGTACGTCAACGATGCGATCTCATATCGCATGACGCCGGAGCAGCTCCTGTTCTACAGCATCAACTTCTTCGGCACGCCGGATGCAATTGGTTACAGTGAGGCCAAGCGCACCCTCCGGATCAGCGACCTGAAGACGGGCGAGAAGGAAGCATCGTTCGACCAGCTACTGGTCTACGCGGCGCTGTTCTTCCTCGAGTACGGGGACGCCCTCATGGTCACACCCAACGACGTCAAGGTGGAACTTCGGATCTACCAGAACGACGGCGTCAAGGAGGGTCTGGCCGACCCCGAAGAGATCATGGCCATCATGGGTGCAGGCATGCACTTCGACACCCTCATCGAACAATGGAAGGAGGAGCAGCGGTGATCATCGACGTAGACGCATATCTGCAGTCGATCGGCGTCTTTCCCGGAAACGAGAAGGACGAGCTCATGCACTACGGCACACCGCGCCACTCCGGACGTTATCCGTGGGGGTCAGGTGGTGACGAGAACGGAAGCCAGAACAACAAGGCCTTCCTCGGCTGGGTGAACGACATGAAGGGTCAGGGTCTCTCCGAGAAGGAGATCGCCGACGGCCTGGGAATGACCACCACCCAGCTCCGCACCGCCAAGTCCATCGCGAAGAACGCACAGAAGGCAGCCGACATCGCCATGGCGAACCGGCTCAAGGACAAGGGATATTCCAACGGAGCCATTGCCGAGCGCATGGGCCTCGCTGGTGAGTCCTCGGTCCGAGCCCTCCTTGCTGACGGCGTGAAGGATAAGGTCGACGTACTGCAGAACACCGCCAACCTGCTCCGTGAGCGTGTCGAGTCCGGCGCGTACATCGATGTGGGTACCGGTGTCGAGTACCAGCTCGGCGTCAGCCGGCAGAAGCTGAACACGGCAGTGGATCTTCTTCGTCAGGAGGGTTACGGCTACCACAAGGTCCAGGAGGACCAGATCGGTACCGGCAACAAGACGACCTTCAAGGTCCTCACGAAGCCGGGCGTCGAGTACAGGGACGTCGTTGCCAACAAGGAGAACATCCAGCAGATCAAGGCGTTCTCCGAAGATGGTGGACGCTCATATCTGAACGTGGCCCCTCCGATGAGTATCAGCTCGAAGCGTGTCGGTGTGAAGTACGACGAGGATGGTGGCTCACTGGCCGACGGCGTTATCTACGTCCGTCCCGGTGTCCACGACGTCTCGATCGGAAACGCGCGTTACGCTCAGGTTCGAATCATGGTGGATGACACCCACTACCTGAAGGGTATGGCCGTCTACAAGGACGACCTGCCTCCGGGTGTGGACCTGTTGTTCAACACGAACAAGAGCAACACCGGCAACAAGCTGGACGCCATGAAGGAGATCAAGGACGACCCGGACAACCCGTTCGGTGCGACCATCCGTCAGCGGCTCGATCCGACTACCGGCAAGCCAACGTCCGTCATGAACATCGTCGGACACAAGGAAGGTTCTGGTGAAGAGGGCTCGTGGGACACCTGGTCCCGCAACTTGCCTTCCCAGTTCCTGTCCAAGCAGAGCCCCAAGCTCGCAAAGGAGCAGCTTGACGTCACGTACGACCGACGTCGGGACGAGCTGGAGGGAATCCTCCGTCTCACCAACCCTGCTGTGAAGCAGAAGCTCCTGGAGACCTACGCCGACAGCGCAGACTCCGCCGCGATCCAGCTCAAGGCTGCTGCACTTCCACGCCAGTCAACCCACGTCATATTGCCGGTCAACTCGCTCAAGGACCACGAGATCTACGCGCCGAACTTCAACGACGGCGATCGCGTAGCCCTGGTTCGCTTCCCTCACGGAGGCACGTTCGAGATCCCGGAGCTGACTGTGAACAACCGCCACCGCGAGGCCAAGAAGTTGTTGGGCTCAGCAAAGGATGCTGTCGGCATCAACGCGAAGGTGGCAGAACGCCTGTCCGGTGCGGACTTCGATGGGGACACCGTCCTCGTTATTCCGAACAACACCGGCCGTGTGAAGAGCACGCCCGCCTTGGAGAAGTTGAAGAACTTCGACCCGAAGCGAGAATATGCTCCGTATCACGGAATGCGCACAATGGACGGTGGCACCTACGACGCGAACCTGAGGAAGTCTGTATTCCCTGAGGGCAAGCGTCCGTCGTCCATGACCAAGGGCTTCCAGATGGGAGACGTGTCGAACCTCATCACGGATATGACGATCGGTGGAGCGAACAACGACGAGATCGCGCGAGCGGTCAAGCACTCCATGGTTGTCATCGATGCGGAGAAGCACCACCTCAACTGGAAACAGTCTGCGATCGACAACAATATCCCTCAGCTCAAGGAAAAATATCAGGGCGCCAAGAACGCAGGCGCGTCAACCCTGATCTCTCGAGCTACCTCCCGTCAGGACGTCCGTGCCAGGAAAGCTGGCAGCTACAAGGATGGCGGTCCTGGGCCTATCGACCCCAACACAGGGAAGAAAATATGGCAGGAGACGGGTGAGTCGTGGGTCAACAGCAAGGGAAAGACGGTCTTCAAGACGCAGTCCTCTACCAAGCTCGCTGAGACGGATGATGCTCACACCCTGGTGTCGAAGAACAACACCAAGATCGAGAACATCTATGCGGAACACTCGAACAGGATGAAGGCCCTTGCGAACGATGCAAGGAAGGCCATGGTTAGCACCAAGCCCACGCCTTACTCCCCCTCTGCAAAGAAGGCGTTCGATTCAGAGGTCCGTACGTTGAATGCGAAACTGGCCCAGGCTGTAAAGAACCGCCCCCTCGAAAGACAAGCCCAGGTCATAGCAAACGCCACTGTCCGGGCCAAGCGCCAGGCCAAGCCAGACATGGATGCTGATGAGTTGAAGAAGGTGAAGTTCCAAGCATTGGAAGCAGCACGCATTCGTACGGGTGCACAGAGCACACGCATCCACATCACGGATGAAGAGTGGGCTGCTATTCAGGCTGGTGCGATCACTCACTCACGACTCTCAGAGATCCTGCAGAAGGCAGACATCGATCGAGTCAAGCAGTTGGCAACTCCTAAGCAGGACTTGCTGATGAACAGTACGAAGACTCGTAGAGCAGAGTCAATGGCTAAGCTCGGCTACACACAGGCCGAGATCGCTGCTGCACTAGGCGTGTCTGTCACCACACTGAAGCGAAGCCTTGGATAGGAGGATTGATGGCTACGTACATGCTTACGACTGTCGACAATCCTTTCGATCCAGACAAAGAGTTCGATGACTGGCGCGCCTTCGATGAGAGAGCCGGCTATCATACGCTGGCCTTCCTGTCGAGGTTAGTTAGTTCATCGAATGAGTTGTCGGAAGCTGATCAACAGATTGCGATTCAGTTCGCAGTTGATGAGATCGCTAGAGAGAACGTTCTTGGCATCTATCGAAAGGTAGAAGTCGAGTCACCTCTCGAGGTCGACGACTCAGCGCTTCAGCTGTTCGAATGAGACAGTCCTTGTGGACCGTATGACGAGTAGGTACGTGAGCTAATAACTCGCTAAACCCAAAGTCGTACGGTCCACAAGGTATCTCAATTTTTGTGTTACTGGAGTGACAGATGTGAATAGGGGGGAGGGGTCTCGCAAAAAGTACCCCCCTCCTGCATCGCCGCCCTCCATATTTTTGCCCCGGAGGGATATTTGGCTCAAGCAATCCAACTTTCCCCAGCCCAGGAGGCACCCCATGACCCTGCTCTACCTGATCCTGCTCGTCGCCGCCTTCGTCCTGATCCTCCTCGGAGCCTTCCGCGTCGCCTCGCGTCGTGTGGACTTCGTCGGACTGGGTCTCGCACTGTGGGTGCTCGTCGCGCTGCTCCAGGCCTTCAACAAGGTCTGACCAAAAGTCGTCCGAAACTCACCTGAAAGGGGTTGAAACCCGTGCCGACTCGTCCTTTGAAAGACTCAAACGACAAGCCAAGTCGTCGGCCACCGGGCAGAACTCCTGAGGACCGAGAGAACCAACTCATCGCCATGGCCTATGACCTGGCTGAGAAGAAGTTGGGCGATGGCACCGCCTCTGCACAAGAGGTCACGTTCTTCCTGAAGCTCGGATCCAAGACCGAGAAGCTCGCGCAGCAGTTCAAGGAAGAGGAGATCAAGCTCCTCAAGATCAAGGCCGAAACCATCGCCTCGCAGCAGCGCTCCGAGGAACTGATGGTCGAAGCACTTGCCGCCTTCAAGCGGTATTCCGGTGATGACAGTGGCAACCCAGGTGAGGATGACGGCTATGACTATTCGGACTAGGTCCTGGAGTGAGCTGAGTCGTATCTCAGACTTCATCGAGAGGTACGAGTACCTCCGACTCCGGGGCGCTGTCGGGCATCCGACCTTCGGATCCGAGCGCTACGTCAACCAGAACTTCTACACGAGCAAGCAGTGGCGAGACGTTCGCCATGAGGTTATTGCTCGTGACCTTGGTTGTGATCTGGGCGTCGAGGGGTTCGAGATCCACGACAAGATCATCATCCACCACATGAACCCGATGACCGTCGAGCACATCGTCCACGGCGAGGCGCACATCCTCGATCCCGAGTTCCTGATCAGTGTTTCACACCGAACCCACAACGCCATCCACTACGGCGACGAGAGGCTACTTCCCCGGCTTCTCGCAGCTCGTACTCCGGGTGACACGAAGTTGTGGTAACCGAAAGGAGAACAGCATGGAAGAGCAGAACATCCCGGACGTGAACTCGGTTCCCGAGCCGACGCCCAACGTCACTGTCGACCCGGCCGAGACGCCGGACGTCACGCCCAACACCGAGCCGGAGCCTGAGGGTTCTGAGCCTCACGACGAGGAAGACGTTGACGCAGCTCTCGGTCGCGAGACGGAGGACGGTCCCGGCTTCGGCGACGAGTCTCAGCTGCCCGACGAGGACTTCGACTCCTTCGCCGGCGACGACGTCGAGGTGGACCAGTGACCGCTGTAATCAACTACGACCGGGCCGTCAAGAACTTCATCGACGAGCTCAGCAAGACCGGTCACGTCACCCACAAGGCGTACAAGAAGACGTCCGTCACCTTCCACCACAACGCCGGCCGCCTCTCTCACGAGGGTGTCCTCAGCGTGTGGCAGAAGCGTCCCGCCTCGGCTCACTTCGACGTCGACGGCAAGGGCGCCGTGTGCCAGTACGTCAAGGTGAACGAGTACGCCTGGGCTGTCGGCGACATGGTCGGCAACCAGCGCACCATCTCCATCGAGCTGGCCAACTCCGCCGTCGGCGGCAACTGGCCGGTCTCGCCGACCACATGGAAGGCAGGTGCCCGTCTCGCCGGTTGGCTGTTCGCCAAGGTCATCGGTGTCCGTCCCAGCAAGGCGAACGTCTTCTACCACCACCACTGGTCGTCGACGGCATGTGCGGGACCATACATGGACTCGGTCTACGACGAGCTCCTGGCCGAGGTCGTCAAGGCCTACAACTACTTCACGGCGGCCACCCGTCCTCCAGCTCCTCCGAAGGCTCCGGTCGCTCGGAAGAGCAACACGCAGATCGCTGCGGAGGTCTGGGCCGGCAAGTGGGGTAGCGGTGACGACCGTGCTCGTCGACTGAAGGCTGCTGGCTACAACGCCAAGGCCATTCAGGACCTCGTCAACCGAGGTGTCGGTCGCACTGCGGCTGCCACCCCGGCCAAGCGTCGCCAGACAGTCACCGAAGTCGCTCGCGACGTCATCGCCGGCAAGTACGGCAACGGTCCTGACCGTCGAGCCAACCTGGCTCGAGCCGGCTACAACGCAACCACGGTTCAGCGTGAGGTCAACCGACTTCTCGGCTGAGCCCAGCTCAAATTGGAACCAAGGAGGTGTTCCCCCACATGAACAACGAAAGCATTCTCACCAGCACGAAGAAGATCCTCGGCATGGCTCCGGAGTTCAAGGCCTATGACCTTGATGTCATCACCCACATCAACTCCGTTCTCTCGACTCTCGAGCAGATCGGCGTGGGTCCTGCCGGTGGCTTCTTCATCGAGGACGAGACTGCCAAGTGGGGGGACCTCCTTGGTTCCGATCCTCGGCTCAACATGGTCAAGAGCTACGTATTCCTCCGGGTGCGGCTCCTCTTCGACCCTCCCGGTACCTCCTTCGCCATCGCTTCCCTCGAGAAGCAGGCGGAGCAGATGGAGTGGCGTCTTCAGGTCGCCTCCGACCCCATCATCGTCCAAGTAGCCACACCGATTCAGCTCTAAGGAGGACTGATGACACGAAACACGACTGACGTCCTCGCGCACTTTGGTGTGAAGGGCATGAAGTGGGGTGTTCGCAACGACCGCGGCCACGAAGGTGAGCGAGTCAAGACGAAGAAGCTCGCCAAGCTCGACAAGAAGTTCGAGAAGGAGCACTCGGGCATCCACGGCTTCATCAAGATGAACAACGCCGTCGCTGAGCGGATCAACCCCCGCCTCGACGAGATGAACGCCAAGCCCGAGTACGCCGGCGACATCACCAAGGACCCGGTCCTCCACAAGAAGTACCAGGACGAGTACACCTCACACCTTCGCAAGTCGATCGAGGAGGCCAACTCGACCCTGGGACTCAACCCCTCGGGATCCAAGCGGGCCACCCTTACGATGGAGGGCGAGGGTTACGACGCCACCTGGAAGTTCGAGCTCAAGGACGTCCAGCACGCCGACGGTACCCCCGCCTACGTGGGTGACGGGTTCCTGGTGATCCCGGAGTTCGACAAGACCGGCAAGATCGTCGGTCAGAAGGTCGTGCCCCTCGACGCCATCCTGGAGCACTGGGATGTCTCCGGTCATTTCCTCGAGCACTACGGTGTCAAGGGCATGAAGTGGGGTGTCCACCGGTCTGAGAAGACCGCTCAGGAGGTCACGACCAAGACGGCTCCAGGTCGGAAGGTCAAGGCTGCCGGCGGCAAGCACCACTCGCCATCCGAGGACGCGATCAAGGCTGCGCGTATTCGTCAGCAGGCGAAGAAGAGCACGACCGACTCGCTCTCCAACAAGGAGCTCCAGGAACTCATTCAGCGAATGAATCTGGAGGCGCAGTACCAGAATCTGAATCAGAACAACGTCAGCTCTGGCAAGAAGCTTCTGCGTTTTCTGACCGGTCAGGTCGGCGACAAGGAAGTCAACCAGCTGAGCGACTTCGCCAGCGACAGTCGTGGCAAGACGACGACTGACAAGAAGGGCAAGCGGGTCAACGACCCCAAGACTGCGTTCGCCGTCAAGGCTGGCGTGGCCGGGGCCAAGGCAATCGCTGGCGGCAAGAAGTAACAACACACGAGAGGAGGGTTGGCGATGAGCGGACTGTCGAACAGGGCTGTTCCCAAGTATTACGAGCAGTTCCGGAACGCAGTTGTCCGTGGTGAGATCCCCGTTTGCGAGGAGATCATCATGGAGATGAACCGCATCGACGCGCTCATCGCCAACCCTTACTACTACTACGACCCGAAGCCGGTCGAAGGCTTCATCGCGTTCTGTGAGGAAGAGCTGACGCTCACCGACGGAAGCGACCTAAAACTTCTGCCCACCTTCAAGTTGTGGGCTGAGCAGGTCTACTGCTGGTACTACTTCGAAGAGCGCCCAGTGTTCGACCCTGAGCAGGGTAAGCACGTTGTCAAGATCGTGAAGCAACGGCTCATCAAGAAGCAGTACCTGATCGTGGCCCGAGGGGCCGCCAAGTCCCTGTACGAGTCGTGCCACCAGGCCTTCTCGCTCATCATGGACACCGCCACCACCCACCAGATCACCACCGCTCCGACGATGAAGCAGGCCGAAGAGGTCATGTCTCCAATCCGGACGGCGATCACCCGCGCCCGCGGCCCTCTCTTCAAGTTCCTCACCAACGGTTCTCTTCAGAACACGACGGGGAACCGGTTCGCTCGCCAGAAGCTGGCTGCGACCAAGAAGGGGATCGAGAACTTCATGACCGGCTCGATGCTCGAGGTCCGGCCAATGTCGATCAACAAACTGCAGGGTCTGCGCGCCAAGATGGCGACCATCGATGAGTGGCTCTCCGGAGATCTCCGAGAAGACGTCATCGGTGCGGTGGAACAGGGTGCCGACAAGGACGGCGAGCCGTACCTCATCATCTCGGTGAGCTCCGAAGGTACCGTTCGAAACGGCGCTGGCGACACGATCAAAATGGAACTCCAGAAGATCCTTCGTGGCGAGTACGACGCTCCTCACGTCTCGATCTGGCACTACAAGCTGGACAGCCTCGAAGAGGTTGCCGACCCCAAGATGTGGCTCAAGGCTCAGCCGAACCTCGGACACACCGTCACTTACGAGACGTACCACCGTGAGGTCGAGCGCGCGGAGAAGGCGCCCGCCTCCAGGAACGACATCCTCGCCAAGCGGTTCGGTATTCCGATGGAGGGCTACACCTGGTTCTTCACCTACGAGGAGACTGAGCGCCACAAGCTCCGCCCCAAGGCGTTCAACGGTTTGCCGTGTTCGCTCGGTGCTGACCTCTCCCAGGGTGACGACTTCTGTGCTTTCACCTTCCTGTTCCCCAACGTGAACCGTCAAGGCGCCTTTGGTGTCGTGACACGTAGCTACATCACCACCTTGACCCTCCACAAGCTTCCTGGCGCTCTGCGCGAGAAGTACGAGGAGTTCATCAAGGAGGGTAGCCTTCACGTTCTCGAGGGCGCGGTGCTGGACATGATGGAGGTCTATGACGACCTCGACGAGTTCATCATCCGTGAGGAGTACGAGACCCGCACGCTCGGGTACGACCCCTACAACGCTCGTGAGTTCGTCGAGAGGTACACCGCAGAGAACAGTGGTTACGGCGTAGAGAAGGTTATCCAGGGAGCACGAACCGAGTCTGTTCCGCTTGGTGAGCTGAAGAAGCTGGCTGGCGAGCGACTCCTACTGTTCTACCAGAGCCTCATGTCGTACACGATGGGTAACGCCATCACGATCGAGGACACGAACGGTAACCGGAAGCTGCTCAAGCGGCGTCAAGAAGAGAAGATCGACAACGTGGCTGCCCTCATGGACGCCTACGTGGCCTACAAGCTGAACAAGGAGGCGTTCGAGTGACAGCAGTAATGGAGCTGGACGATTTTCTTGCTCATCACGGAGTCAAGGGCATGAAGTGGGGTGTTCGAAAGAACTACCGCGAGCTGAAGAACGCTCCTCGAGAGCGGGTGACGCTCAAGACGCAGAAGGGTAAGTCGGTCACTCTCCAGGAGACTGGGAACGGTCGACTGGCCGCTGCGATCGGTGCCGTTATTCCGAAGTGGGGTGACGCCATGCGTCGTTCCCGCGGATTCGACATCGAGGTCGACGGCAAGCGTGTGGGCAACACCCATTTCCGTGAGCGAGGTAACGGCGAACTCAACCTCATGTGGGTTGGCATCGATCGGAAGCAACGCGGCCAGGGCTACGCCTCGACCGTATTCGACGCAGGTGTGGAGTACGCGAAGTCGAAGGGGTACAAACAGCTCACACTGGAGGTTCCCGGCAACGCTCCTGACGCCAAGCATATCTACGAGAAGCGCGGCTTCAAGCAGACCGGCCCCGTTCAGGGTAGTCCGAACGACATCTGGGGTGGCCTCACTCCGATGGCGCTCGATATTTCTGGGTCGGAGATCCGCCACGCATCAACGGACCCGGTCACCCCGGCCGAGATGGAGCTCGCCTTCATTCAACACATGAAGGTTCTCCAGATCGACAACATCGTTTTCCCAGAAGAGGAAGGAAGTGGGATGACCCACGCAATGAATCCCGACGACTTCCTCGCGCACTTCGGTGTGAAGGGGATGAAGTGGGGTGTCCGAAAGGACGATATTCCCGGTGTCTCAACTCGTGTCAAGAAGGACGCGAAGAAGGACGCTGAGGAACTCACCCGCGCGAAGATGTTCTACGGCAAGGGCGCCGGCACGCGAAGGAAGCTCATCAAGGCGACCGTCGAGGCCAAGTCCGCCAAGGACCCGAACTACAAGAAGGCGCTCGACCACTATGTCGGCAACACCGACATGGACAAGCGTGCTTCCCAAGCCAAGAAGGAGCGTCGGCGCAAGAACGTCGCCGGCTCGACCGCCAAGACCGCTCGCGGTGTCGGTCATATCCTCAACGGCAACAACCAGTACGCCAACGTTGCTGCAGTCGCGGCGGTCGCTGGTGCCACGTACGCCCACCAAACGGGGGCGGACAAGATCATCTACGACGCAGCCAAGACGAAGGTCTCGGACATCAAGAAGGCGAGGTCCTAATGCAAGCAATGGAAACTGGTGATTTCCTCGAGCACTTCGGTGTGAAGGGAATGAAGTGGGGCGTCATCCGCTCCAAGGAGCAGCGCCAGGAGAACCGACAGGCTCGAGCGACGACCCGCAAGGAAGTTCGCAAGATCAACAGCATTCCCACGACGCGGAACGACGCCGACATCGTCAAGGCTCGCAAGCAGCTTGCCGATGCTGAGCGCCGCAAGGCCGATGCTCGAGACCAGTACAAGGTCGACAAGCACACGATGAACAAGATCGACGCCAAGCGCCCGCTCAAGGTTGCCGCTGCCGATCTGCGTCGTATCCAGGACCAGGCCGACCAGCTGACCAAGGACGAGCAGTTCGCGTTCGACATGATGCAGTCGGGCCGGGCCGTCGTCGACATCTTCTCCAAGCCGGAGAACCGTCGCGATGGAACCACGAAGCTTCTCGACGAGATCAAGGACCGTCAGCGCATCCTCGACGAGGGAATGCGGAAGGCCAACAGCTGATGATCCGCTTCACTCCACACCAGGAAAGGAGGTGAGACATGGGCCTCGGAAATCGACTTGCACACGGGTTCAACGCGTTCGTCAACGCGGCGACCGACGAGCTCGCGACTTCGTTCATGCCGAATGTGACCTACGGGTCAGCACGTCCGGACCGAGTGAAGGTGAACATCGCCAATGAGCGGTCCATCGTCACTGCGATCTACACACGTCTGGCTGTCGACTTCGCGTCGATCCCGATTCGTCACGTCATGCTTGACGGCGACGACCGGTACAAGTCGGAGATCAAGAGCGCACTGAACAACTGCCTTCGGGTGGAAGCCAACATCGACCAGGGTGCACGGCAGTTCCGTCAGGACATCGCCATGACGCTGTTCGAACAGGGCGCTCTGGCACTAGTTCCAGTCGACACGTCGCTCAACCCCAGCATCACGGGCAGCTACGACGTCCAGACCATGCGTGTCGGTCTGATTACGAAGTGGATGCCTCGCCATGTCAAGGTGAGTGTCTACAACGACCGGAATGGCAAGCGCCAGGAACTCACGGTCGAGAAGAAGTTCGTCGCGATCATCGAGAACCCGTTCTACTCGGTGATGAACGAGCAGAACTCGACTCTCCAGAGGCTCATCCGGAAGCTCGCGCTCCTGGATGCCGTCGACGAGCAGTCCGCCTCCGGCAAACTCGACATCATCATCCAGCTCCCCTACGTCATCAAGTCCGAAGCTCGACGTCAGCAGGCCAACAACCGGCGCATCGAGATGGAAGACCAGCTCAAGGGGAGCAAGTACGGCATCGCCTACGCGGATGGTACCGAGAAGATCACCCAGCTCAACCGTCCCGCCGAGAACAACCTCATGACCCAGATCGAGTACCTGGTTGGCTTGCTCTACAGCCAGCTGGGTCTCACCCCGGAGATCATGAACGGCACCGCCGACGAGAAGACCATGCTGAACTACCTCAACCGGACGATCGAGCCTCTGCTCGACGCCGTGGTCGAGGCAATGAAGCGGACGTTCCTCACGAAGACGGCTCGGACACAGGGTCAGTCGATCGAGTATTACCGCGACCCGTTCAAGCTGGTCCCGATCGCCAACATCGCGGAGATCGCAGACAAGTTCACCCGCAACGAGATCCTCACGTCGAACGAGATTCGTTCCTTCATGGGTATCAAGCCGTCGACCGACCCCAAGGCCGACCAGCTGGTGAACAGCAACATGCCCCAGGAGGGTTCTCCTCCTGGCGCTCCTTCACCGGAGCCGCCTGATGGCGATTCGTAAGCTTGTCCGCTCCGTCGGGGCTGACAAATCCAGAAAGAACAACAACACAAGGAAAGGAGATAGCCAAAATGGAACCTGACTTCAGCGGATGGGCCACCAAGGCGAATCTTCAGTGCTCCGACGGTCGAACCATCATGCCCGAGGCGTTCGCGCACATGGACGGCAAGAAGGTCCCGCTCGTCTGGCAGCACCGTCACAACGAGGCGGAGAACGTCCTCGGTCACGCGATCCTCACGGCGAAGCCGGACGGGGTCTGGGCCGAAGCGTTCTTCAACAAGACGCCGGCTGCCCAGCACGCGAAGCAGTCCGTCGAGAACGGCGACCTCGACATGCTTTCCATCTGGGCCAACAACCTGGTGGAGAAGTCGAAGCAGGTGTTCCATGGCATGATCCGCGAGGTCAGCCTGGTTCTCTCGGGTGCCAACCCGGGCGCCCGCATCGAGAACGTCCGCATCGCGCACAGCGAGTACGAGATCGAGGACCTCACCGACGAGGCGATCATCTACACCGGTGAGCTCATCCACTCGGCTGACGGCGCTCCTGCCGGCACCGAGGGCGAGCCCGCCGAGAACGGCACCGAGGGTGGACAGCCCGACGACCAGGACAATGGTGGGGACGAGGACGCTGACCGTCAGCGTGTCTACGACTCCATGAACGAGGAGCAGCAGCAGTTCGTGCACTCCATGCTCGAGAACGCTCTCGAGATCGCGGAAGAGGCAGAGGATGGTGGCGACGTCGTCGCACACGCCCTCGCAGCCGACGCCACGGTCAAGGACGTCATCGACACGTTCAACGAGGACCAGCTCAACGTCCTCCACTACCTCCTCGGACAGGCCGTTTCCGCGGCCGGCGAGGGCAACACCGCAGCACACTCGGGCATCACCAACCAGGAAGGCAACGACATGTCCCGCAACCTCTTCGAGAACAACGGCGTCAAGGCTGACGAGGGCAAGACGCTCTCCCACGACGACCTCCAGACCATCCAGTCCAACGCGCAGAAGGTCGGCTCCTACAAGGAGGCCTTCCTGGCGCACGCCGAGAGCCTCGGCTACGGCATCGACGACATCGAGCTGCTGTTCCCGGACGCCCAGTCCGTCACCAGCCAGCCCGACCTCATCGCCCGCCGGACCGAGTGGGTCAAGGAGGTCCTCGACGGGGCCAAGCACAGCCCGTTCTCGCGCATCAAGTCCCTCGCCGCGGACCTCACCGCTGACGAGGCCCGTGCGAAGGGTTACGTCAAGGGCAACCTCAAGAAGGACGAGGTCATCAAGCTCCTGAAGCGCGTGACCACGCCCACCACGGTCTACAAGAAGCAGAAGCTGGACCGTGACGACATCGTCGACATCACCGACCTCGACGTCGTGGCGTGGCTCAAGTGGGAGATGCGCTTCATGCTCGAGGAGGAGCTCGGTCGCGCCATCCTCGTGGGTGACGGTCGCGAGCCCGACGACGAGGACAAGATCGACGAGGACAAGCTCCGCCCGATCGCGTGGGACAACGAGATGTACGCCCACCCGGTCAACCTGGCGAGCAACATCACGCCGGAGGGCATGGTCGAGGCCATCATCCGCGCCCGCAAGAACTACAAGGGCACCGGCACGCCGACGCTGTTCACCACGGACGACATCTACACCGACATGCTGCTCATCAAGAACAAGCTCGGTGAGTTCGTCTACAAGACCGAGGCGGAGCTGGCTGCGCGCCTGCGCGTGTCCAAGGTCACCGTGGTCGAGGTCATGGAGGACCACCCGGACCTCCTGGGTGTCATCGTCAACATGGCCGACTACACCATCGGCGCGGACAAGGGTGGCCAGACCACCATGTTCGACGACTTCGACATCGACTACAACCAGTACAAGTACCTCATCGAGACGCGCATCTCGGGTGCTCTGACCAAGCCGAAGTCGGCGCTGGTCATCAAGCGGACCACGGGCACCACGGTGACCCCGAACACGCCCACCTTCGATGACGCAACCGACACCCTGACGGTCCCGAACCAGGCCGGCGTGACGTACTACAACGTCACCGACCCCCTGGCCGAGTCCGTGATGGCTGCCGGCGACGTGGTGATCACCGGTCCGACCGACGTCGAGGCCCGTGCGAACAACGGCTACTCGTTCCCGCACAACATCGACAACGACTGGACCTTCGCTCCGACCGTCTGAGACGGCCTGAGCTAGGTTCTAGCCACAATGGCAAAGTTCTTCGGTGTTGTCGGGTTCAGCGAGGGGCAGGTGGAGACCGAGCCAGGGATCTGGGTAGAGAAGATCGTCGAGAAGGAATTCTACGGCGATGTTATCCGTCCAGCCCGTCAGCTCGAAGCGGGCGACAAGGTCAACAACGACCTTCGAGTCAACAACTCCATCAGCATTCTCGCTGACGGGTACGCCAGCGATCACTTCTTTGCCATTCGCTACGTGCAGTGGGCGGGGGTTCTGTGGGACGTTCCAGACGTTCAGGTGCAGAGCCCCCGCCTACTGCTTCGGTTGGGGGGTGTTTACGACGGAGAGAGAGGAATTCCACAGCCTCCTGAAGGAGCTGCTGGGGAGTGACCAGGTCTTCTTCCAGCCACCCACCAACACGCAGATGGCATATCCGGCAATCGTCTACAACAGGGCGAAAACCGATAAGCGATACGCGGGCAACAGGCCGTTTCGCATCAACGAACGGTTCACGGTGACGCTTATCTGTCGCGCTCCCAACAAGGAGCTCTTCAACAAGCTGATCCAGCTGCCGATGTGTTCCCATAGCACATCATTCGCAGCCAACAACCTCAATCACGACGTCTTCGACATCTTCATCTAGAAAGGATGAACCATCATGGTTGCTCTCAAGTGGGACCAGGTCGGTGAGAAGGAGTTCGAGACCGGTGTGGAGCGCGGTGTGCTCTACAAGCAGGACGGGACCGGTGCGTACAACACCGGCTTCGCCTGGAACGGCCTCGTCTCCGTCACCGAGTCGCCCTCCGGCGCGGAGTCCAACAAGCAGTACGCCGACAACCGGGTGTACCTGAACCTCGTCAGCGCCGAGGAGTTCGGCGGCACCATCGAGGCCTTCATGTACCCGCCGGAGTTCGGCGAGTGCGACGGTACCGCCGAGGTCAAGCCCGGGGTCTACGTGGGTCAGCAGAACCGCAAGACCTTCGGTCTGTCCTACCGGACCATCCTCGGCAACGACGTGGACGGCAACGACCACGGGTACAAGCTCCACCTGGTCTACGGTGCCCTCGCGGCCCCGTCCGAGAAGGCCTACTCGACGGTGAACGACTCCCCGGAGCCCATCACCTTCTCGTGGGAGTTCTCGACCACCCCGGTGGACGTGCCCGGCTTCAAGCCGTCGGCGATCATCACCATCAACTCGACCGAGGTCGACGCGACCGAGCTGGCTGCCCTCGAGGCGCTGCTCTACGGCGACGCTGACGGCGAGCCCGAGCTGCCCCTGCCGGCAGACGTGTTCGCCCTCTTCACCGTTCCGCCGGTCGTTCCCTGATTTAGCACCCGCTAGGTCAACGTTTTGAGAGAGGAGGCCAGAGAATGCTCACCATAGAGGTCGCAACACAGGAGTCGTTCGATGAGGAACTCATGCAGTTCATCACAACGTCCGCATACAAGTTGGAGCTCGAGCACTCTCTGGTCTCCCTCTCAAAATGGGAGGCAAAGTTCGGTAAGCCGTTCCTGTCGGGAGACGACAAGACGGCCGAGGAGACGCTCTGGTACATCCAGGAAGCCATGTGCCTCACCCCGAATGTTCCTCCGGAGATTTTCTCCAAGCTTTCTGAGGCGAACATCGAACAGATCAACGCCTACATCAACGACAAGCAGACGGCGACCTGGTTTCGTGAGGAGCCGAACCGTCCGCGCAACCGTGAGATCATCACGGCCGAGATCATCTACTACTGGATGCTCTCCCTCAACATCTCGAAAGAGCACGAGAACTGGCATCTCAACCGCCTGATCACGCTCATTCGAACGGTCAACGAGAAGAACGCGCCGCCCAAGAAGCCTGGTCGTACCGACCGCGCTGAGATGGCCCGTCAGCGCGCTGCGCTCAACCGCAAGCGCCTCGAAGCCGCCCAAGCCAAGTCCCAGTAAGGAGGTAGACCTTGTCACGCATTTCCTGGAACGCTCCCGGCGAGCGATTCTTCGAGTCCGGTGTAGACCGGGGCGTTCTGTACGTCGGAACGAATCCCGGTGTCTCGTGGACGGGTCTTATCTCCGTCGCTGAATCACCTTCCGGTGGCGAAGCTCGTCCGTACTACCAGGACGGCATCAAGTACGTGAACATCTCCGCCAAGGAGGAGTTCGAGGCCACCATCAACGCGTTCACCGCACCGAAGGAGTTCGCGCCATGCGATGGTGTCGCTGCGATGCAGAACGGGTTGTTCGCGACCCAGCAACCGAGGAAGGCCTTCAGTCTCAGCTACCGGACCCTCATCGGCAACGATGTCGATGGTCAGGAACACGCGTACAAGATCCACCTGGTCTACAACGCGCTTGCCGGGCCTTCCGAGAGAAGTAACTCAACGCTTGGCGACAACGTCGAGCCGAACAGTCTCTCCTGGCAGATCACCACGCTGCCTCCGTCGCTGACCGGCATGAAGCCGACCGCCCATTTCGTGATCGACTCGCGATACACGCCGCCGAATCTGCTTGCCGCAATCGAGGACATCATCTACGGCAGCGATGCCGCGGATCCTCGTATGCCGCTGGCTTCCGAGCTGGTCGCGCTGTTCAAGAGTGACGGTCCGGTTATTCGTCGAAACCTGATCACCAACCCGACATGGCGACTCCCCGTCGTCACCACGGTGGAGATCCGACGAAACATATTCCGGAACCCGAGCTGCTCGGTCAACGCAACAGACTGGGCCTTCGCTGTCGGTTCGACCGGCGGCGCAGTCACGGCTGGTCGAGTTGCCGCCGACGGCAGCTTCGTCGTCAACGGACAGAGCCTGTCATATTACCGAGGAACGTGGACCAACGTCGGTAACGGCGCAATCGCCTCAACCGGCCCACTCTTCGGTAACCCGAATGCCGACGCCATCCCGGTCGCGGCAGGAACCACCTACTACGTGAGCGCATACGCTCGATGTAGTCGTGTCGATCGCACGGCCAACATGATCGCGACGACGCATGATGCAGCCGGTGGTTCACAAACCGTCGTCCTGACTACAGCGACTGTCGCCATCGGCGGAGTCAACATGGTTCGTCTTTCCGGCATGTTTACCGCTCCGGCTGGTGCGACTCGACTCTATGTCCGTGTCTACAGTGTTGGCGGAGGCCTCTGGGTCAACGGCGACACGATGGATGTCGGAGGTGTCTTGGTCGAAGCGGCCTCGGTGCTTCTGCCGTTCTTCAACGGCGACACGACCGGTCTTGACGCTCAGCGTACGGCCGCCTGGACAGCCACTGCTGGCGCTTCTCAGGCCATATTGAAGGGGCCGGCTCCCGCATCGGGACCGTTCACCTCCTACGGCTCAACGCCCGGCATGGTTGGGTGGCAATCGGCTCTCGGCATTTATCGCATCCTTGCGAAGCGAGACGTGCCGTCTTCGTCGTTGTACGGCTTCTCAGCTCTTTCGGTGACGCCTGCCGAAACCGGCAAATTCTACTCCGGTAGAATCAAGGTCCGCCAACTGGGAGGTACAACTTCGGTTCCGATCTCGCCAGCTCTTGCGGCCTACACGGCGGCACCAGCCATCGTCAACGTAGTAGCAGGAAGCAGTTCGCTGGACACGCTTATTCCACCGAACTCCGACTGGATCGAAATCTCGGTCGTCGCTTCGGCGACAGCTGGAGCAGCCGTGGCGTCAGTTCGATGGTTGATCTACCAAGACTCAGGGTCTGCAACAACGCCTGCGGGCGCAGTCCTCGAGTTCAAGGAAGGCCTCATCGAAGAAGTCGACAACGTCGCGATTCCAGCCGGGTACTACTTCGACGGCGAAACGCCGGACGTCGATATTTACAAGCACAACTGGGAAGGACCGGTGGACAACTCGACGTCCACCGCCAACTCCTGGTTCTGATACTTCGGAGGGAGGCTCCTGATGACAAAACTCGTTTGGGACCAGACGGCTACTGATAGCCGCTATGAAGCCGGCGTCGACCGCGGGGTATTCTACCCAAGCAGCGGACCCGGAGAAGTCTGGAACGGGTTGGTGTCGGTGCAGGAGTCTCCCTCCGATGGTGAAGAGAAGACGCGCTATATCGATGGGGTGAAAACCCGCTCGCGTCGAAAGTCGGGAGAGTTCGAAGGTCACATCGAGGCCTTCACATATCCCGAATCGCTCTACGACGACGTTCTTTCGCGCCGCAAGCAGCGTGGATTCGGTCTCAGCTACCGAGTCATGACCGGTGAGACCTACAAGGTCCACCTCGTCTACAACGTATTGCTCGGCGCAGAGTCCCACGACTACCAGTTCAACGAAGCTGCGCCATTTTCGTGGGACTTCACAACTCTTCCTGTCCATGTGGCAGAGATGCGCCCTACAGCGCACATCATTGTCGACTCCGCGATCGCATATCCGGAGACCATGGCAGCCTTCGAAGACGTGATCTACGGCTCAGATGCTGCGGATCCGCGGTTTCCATCGCCCAACGAGGTGTTGGAGATATTCGAGGAACACTCGATCCTGCGGATCATCGATCACGGTGATGGAACCTGGACTGCAACAGGTCCGGACGAGGCCATAACCATATTCCCTGACGGGACATTTGAAATCAACTGGCCCTCCGCTGTTTGGATCAGTTCCGATACATATCAACTCAGTTCCCTCTAGGAAGGAGGCCTCGTGGCTACCATCAACGGCGTTTCCAAAGAACTCATGCTCGACATAGCCGGAGACTCCGTCGTCGCGGGCTCTGTTGATGAACTCGGAAACCTGACCTTCACCACGCGTGACGGTGAAGACCTCCCTGCGGGGAACGTCAAAGGCCCGCAAGGCGCTCCCGCCGCCCTGAAGATCACGGCGAAGCTCGTCGGCGACCTGCCTTCGTCATATCCGACAGGCGTGACCTCGTTCTCGTTCGGTGCGGAAAATCCTGGTTGGCCCGTCGTACTGGGCACGGTGTTCAGCTACATCGAGAACGTTGCTCGCGGGTTTCAGATTGTGACGGAGAAAGCTTCCGGCACTTCTTCCATCATGTGGATCCGAATCGTGGGCCAAGACGCGTGGGGACCCTTCATGCAGCTTGCGGGAACTGACGCCAGCGGCGTCATGAGCATCCCTCGACTTCGCTTGACGGCCGTAAACGACGCATCCGCCGGTAGCACTCTGCACCCCTTCCAGGTTGGCCCCGACACGGGCGCGAACCTGATCATCGACGGCAACGAGATTCAAGCTCGAGACAACGGCGTCGGTAAGCGCGTGTACATGGAGTATGGCGCGAACTCGGATTCGGCTCTGTGGACACCCACGGATCCGGGAGACTTCACGACTCGCAAGTTCGTGGACGATTTCCGAAAGGCAACCATAGTCCAACGCCTGATGACGGGCGGTGGTGTTCGCAAGACCACAAGCGGCGGTATTTCCTGGTCTCAGCGTTTCATCCTGATGGGTGCTGGACGAGGGTTTGCCGGCGGCAACGGGTACTACGAGATCACCATGCCTCCAGACGGTACCGTTATTCCGATGTACGGAAGCACTGGCGGCGCAAGCGTCACGGTGGCTGGCGGGATCATCCCAATGAACGGGTGGCGCGCCCTCTACTACGACGTGCCGTTCGGCTCGGTTCAGACTTCTGACCCGGCTCGTTTCCGCATGATCGACTACACCGCGGCAACCACGCAAGAGATCCCACCCACTTGGGTTCTTGTTGCCACGCGCAACGTCGACTCGCTGAGCGCCAACTACATCTGGGGCGATGGCCGTGTGCAGGACTACTGGAAGCTGCTGACACTTACCAACAGCTGGTCTGCGTACAACACGTCATTCCCAGCTCCGGCATGGCGTTTCACCGCCGAGGGTAAGGTTGAAACTCACGGGCTGATGAAGTCGGGGACTGTGGGTCTTTCGACCCCATTCGCCACGCTGCCGTATCCGGAGCTTGCCCCCGACGGTGGACCAAACTCGGGTCTTATCGTGACATTGACCGCTTCGGCCGGGCCATACACAGCACGAATCGACATCCTTCCCGACGGCAAGATGGTGATCATCGCTCTTGGCACCGGCTCGACCAACGCATATGTGTCACTCGACAACCTTTCCTGGCACCCTGCCGGGCACTAACTTAGAAAGGAGCGCCTAATGGGTGTACTTGACAACGCAGCGAAACTCATCAAGGACGCAACGTTTCTCGACCAGTGCATGGCTGCAGCTGCATACCAGGCTCGGCTAGTCGTGCTCGAGGATCCAACAACACCGGATCACCAGATTCGCATGGACCTGGCTCAGAACGTGATTCTCTCTCCCGAAAACTACCGGACGCGTTTCGCGATCTACCTCGCGACAGATCCGGCGGTTTCGAGTAAGGGTGCGACGGCGGCGCTGGTCACCGAAGCAACGATCATCGACAAGACCGCGGCAATCTGGACCACGGTCGCCCAGATCGGTTCAACTCTCTAGTCCAGAAAGGGGCTCCGTGTTCTCGATCAGTTCCAAGGGCTCCTTCAAGAACACGGAGTCATTTCTTCACGCCGTACAAAAGCTTCCCATCGAGCAGATCATCGCACCTTACGCCCAGATGGGTGTAGACGCACTCAACGCCGCAACGCCGAAGGATAGCGGTCTGGCGGCTGGGTCGTGGGGCTACGTGATCTCGAACAAGGGTGGCAAGGTCACCATATCCTGGACCAACGTCGACGTTGAGAATGGATTCCCTGTCGCTGTGATGCTCCAGTACGGCTACGGAACTGGAACAGGCGGTTACGTCGCAGGACGTGACTACATCAATCCGGCGATGAAGCCGATATTCGATCAGATCTCCGAGGCTGTCTGGAAGGCGGTGAAGTCAGCATGAGTGCAAGCATCGACCAGCGCATTGTCGAGAT
>Ga0307414_10000375_pt1 | contig 24537 bp, 18 predicted proteins | sample DK1Ometagenome_FD_203804 | JGI IMG/M metagenome (GOLD analysis project Ga0307414, IMG submission 203804) | Maize rhizosphere microbial communities from greenhouse at UC Davis, California, United States - DK15-O-3 | ecosystem: Host-associated > Plants > Roots > Rhizosphere > Soil | place: USA... | reverse complement strand
GCTTGATGGGTTGAACAAACCTAACCCCTATGGCGACAAGCCCTTGAGCGGCAATGATCCGGCAAAACCCAATGAGGCTTATTTTAAACATGTAGATTATGTGGTAAGAAAAGCAGAGAAGCTAGGATTGATCATTGCTATGCTGCCTTCCTGGGGTGATAAGTGGAATAAAGCATGGGGTGTAGGCCCGGAGATCTTTACTCCGCAGAATGCAGAGGTGTTTGGCGAATATGTAGGCAAACGGTATAAAAATAACGCTATAGTCTGGGTAATGGGCGGAGACCGGAATATTGAGGATCAGAATGACCGGGATATCATCGTGGCTATGGCAAAGGGGATTAAAAAGGGGGATGCAGGAAATCACCTGATGACCTTTCATCCTACCGGTGCCAGAAGTTCTTCAGAATTTTTTAAAGACGACACCTGGCTGGATTTTCACATGTCGCAGACCGGGCATTCCAAAGAATCGAAAAACTATACTTTCAACAGGAAGAACAGGGCCTTGACTCCTGTTCATCCACATGTAGACGGTGAGCCGAGGTATGAAGACCATCCCAATCAGTTTAATCCTGGCAAGTTTGGCTGGATGGATGATTTTGACGCCAGGCAAACCGCTTACTGGAGCATGCTCTCAGGAGCGATGGGACACACATATGGCGATCACAACATCTGGCAGTTTTATAATGATAAAAACCCTGTTTCCTGGGCCAGGACAAACTGGAAGATTGCCCTTGGTCATCCGGGGGCATTTCAGGTTGGGCTGATGCGGAAGTTATTTGAAACTTACAACTGGCAAAGGCTGGTGCCGGACCAGACCGTGATCGCCAAAGATAATCCGGAGACGGTTGAATATGAAATGGGCTCCATTTCACAGGACGGAGATTTTCTGATGGCCTATCTGCCATACGGGAGAAAAACAACAATTAATACCAAAAATTTAAAAGGGAGTAAGTTGACTGCAGCTTTGTTTAATCCGAGGGACGGACATAAACTGGCGTTGGGTGAGTTTGACAATTCCGGCACAAAAGCAATCGCTCCGCCTTCTGAAGGAAGAGGGAGCGATTGGCTGGTAATTATTGAGCGGAGAAATTGATCCAGTCTATGCTGATCAGATGCTGGTTTGGCTGAGTATCTTTTACTATAACAAAGTACAGGTCATGACGGCCTGTAGCTGTTGTACTGACTGTTGTACTCAGTTCCTTATATTTTTCCCAGTCGCCCGTTGTAGTAAAGTCAGCTTTGCTCACTATAGGTCCCTTTGGTGAATCCAAATGCACTTCGATGCTGCCATTTCTGTTTAGTGAGGAATACAGATAGGTAAGTTTGCTGATCCCTGCAAGGTCAATGTTTTTAAACACAAAGTAAGAACCGTTGTGAATGCTTCCAAGATGGTTGTCCTGTTTATCCAGATTGTGGAGTAAGTCTGCATCTTCTGCCTGAACTTTTGCAGGACGCAGGATCAGCGCTTCTTTTTTGGTCAGCGGGGTAATTGCTCCTCCGTTATCGGTATAGGAGGCAGAGAAAATATAACGTCCCTGATCTTTTACGGTAAGGTGTTTATCGAGTGGGGCGCTACCCTGAGCAGGCAATGAGGTGTTTGCTTTTTTAACTCCGAGTGACAAAATGTATTTAACAATTTCCGATGCGTCTTCTTTGGAGATCTGGGGGTGTGCACTCATGGCATGCTCGCCCCACACTCCGCCACCACCATTGATGATCTTGTTGGAAAGCTTGTCAACCGCAGTTTTGTCGGTTGCATAACGTTTGGCAACCCGCATAAATGACGGGCCGACGGAAAGCGCATTGACCTGGTGACAGGCTTTACAGTCGCTGCCTGCAATCAATGATTTGCCATAGTTGTAAGTCGGGGTGATCTCCTGGTGACCAACCAATGATTGGTTGTTCTGGACTTTGGCAATAAAATTAAGATCTACTTTGATCTTTTTCTTGTCGATCACTTTATCTTCATTGTCCTTTACGTCTACTTTATAATTGAACTTGCTTGCTTTTGGAAAAAAGAAAGAAGTATTGCTGCTTGCATTGATCGCAACCTGCGGAAGTGTATTGCCTACTTTAATCACGACAGTATCAATAGTACTCATGCCAGCCATGTCGGTTACTTTTAATGTGGCATTGTACACTCCGTTCTTTTGAAAGGTGTAGCTGACATCCTTTTCTTTTGAGGCGATAACGTTTCCTTCAAAACGCCATTCGTAAGAAAGCTGATCATCATCATCATTATCAAAGCTTTTTGAACTGAACGCTACTTTATATGGTGCAAGACCGATGGTATCTTTTGTCTGTATTTTCGCGATTGGCGCACGGTTCCCTCCATTATAATCAATGCGCACCAAACGGGCATCCACATTATCAATTCCATAAACAGAACCATATTCCAGCATATACATCGCTCCTTCCGGCCCTATTTCTATGTCAACGGGTCTTCTGAAATCGCCATTAGTTTCCATAAATGGTTCCAGACGTTTATAGTTCTGGTTTTCATCCAGACGCACTGCGAACACCCAGTTGCGCATCCAGTCGTACATGAACAGGGCTTTGTCGTAGTATTCGGGAAACTTGGTGTTGGATTGTAACCCGGCATTGTAGTGATAAACTGGTCCGCCCATTGCACAACGGCCGCCTTCACCAAGGGCCGGAAACTCAGCTGACCTTCCGTAAGGGTACCAGACCATAGCTTTGGTTGGCGGGGGCAGTACCTTCATCCCGGTGTTATACGGCGAATTGTTGGTTGCTCCGCTGAGATCGAAATACGTGCCTACTTTTAAGGTTGCCCCTTTTTTCCTGGTCGCAAAATCGAGTTCTTTATAAGGTTTGCTGTCACCGACAAAATATGGCCAGCCATAATTTCCTGCTTTTTTTGCCTGGTTAAATTCATCATAGCCCCGAGGCCCCTGAGGTCCGTCCTGACCGGAATCAGGCCCTACTTCACCCCAGTATACAATGCCGGTTTCGGCATCAACAGACATCCGGTAAGGATTGCGGCAACCCATGACATAGATTTCCGGGCGGGTCAGTGGCGTTCCTTTCGGGAATAAATTGCCCTCAGGAATGGTATAGCTGCCATCTGCTTCCGGATGGATCCTCAGGATCTTTCCGCGAAGGTCGTTGGTATTTCCGGCAGAACGCTCTGCACTGTATACCAGTCTGTTTTCAAGTCTGTCTATTGGTGCAAAGCCATCGGATTCAAATGGAACTGTGTTATCGCCTGTCGAGATGTACATGTTCTTTTGTTTATCCCAGGCTATGGAACCCCCTGTATGCGCACTCACTTCGAGGTCAATTGGGATCTCGATGATCACCTTCTCTGATTTCAGGTCCAGTACATTGTCTTTACTGATGGGAATGCGGGAAATGTGTTGCTTGTATTTGCCGCTAGCCTCTGCGGTATTGAAGAAGTACAGGTAATTGTTGCTGGCAAAATCAGGGTCAATACCGATTCCAAGCAGTCCGTTCAGGTATTTATCCACTGCTTTTACCGGAAACTTATAGACCAGTGTGGTCTTGCCATCTGCCGGATTATATACAAAGAAATTACCGGCACGCTCTATGAAAAACACCCTGCCGTCTGGCGCTACTGAAAGCTCCATGGGTTCGTTGAGGTCATTGGACAAAACAGTTTTCGTAAAACGGTTGTCTTCCGGTTTTTTTACCGCATAGGATTTGGAATAATCTAAAACCGCATTGTTCCCAATCGCATATTTGATCCCGCCAAGTAAGTGTTTCACAAACAAGGGTTCAGTAAAGCTCTCATCAGTATGGCCACCTCCGGTGTAAAATGCACGTCCGCCGTCAAAATCATGGTACCAGGCGATTGGATGGTTACCACCGTTTTCCCCGCCTTCGTAGCTGTTTTCATCCAATTTGGCGAGTACTTTGAGGTCGCCCTGAATACTTTTGTAGTTGTACCATTCGTCAGTCCGTTCCCATCTTTTAGGCAAACCATTTGTGGATATGTGACTGTCATCAACCACATCAACGGTAGCTTTGCGTACATTTGGATTGCCAGGATGGCTCTTGAAATAAGCACCAACAAGTTTATTGTACCATGGCCAGTCATATTCTGTATCTGCCGCGGCATGGACGCCCGCATAGCCGCCTCCGGCTTCAATATACCTTTCAAATTGAACCTGCTGATCGGCATTGAGCACATTCATGGTGGTACTCAAAAACACAACTGCACTGTAGTGTTTTAAACTGTCTTCAACAAAATAATCTGAATTTTTTGTTGTATCTACTATAAAATTGTTTTCCTTCCCCAATTTTTGAATGGCAGCGATCCCGGCCGGGATTGAGGAATGATAAAATCCTTTGGTTTTGGAAAACACCAGTATCCTTGCTGGTTTTGGGGGTACTGTACTGGCAACCGCAGCGGATTTTTCCGTTTTCGGCTTGACAGAGCTACAGGCGTAAAAAATGGTTGAAATACAAATTGCAGAAAATACAGCAGTGTATATTTTAGGGTATTGGATTTGAAGCATAGCGATTTGGTTAGTTGGTGTGCTGACCAGTAAACTTAGTAATTATCTCAAACGCTTAGTGTTAAATTTACACCAATAATTGTCACTCTTTTGTTACAAGAGCACGGACTAACCAATTGATGCTGATTCAGTTCTTCCGGATAGCTTATAGATCGTATACATGACTATCGCTGACGCTATGCTCAGGACCAGGTAACTGGCAGACAAATTCACTTCATCCTTTGCAGGTAAAAATGAAATGATGGTATAGCTCAATGCGGAAACCACCACATAGGTAATACCCCCGGTAAGCCCGCTGGCTATGCCTGCATTTTTAGGAAATTTACTCAGACAGAAGGTAAAATAGTTATTAAATATGTAACCAGCTGTGACGTGGATGATAAAAGCAAAGAAGATCAGGGAATAAAGATTTGAAATAAAAATTATGCTGATGATCATCAACGCAACAAATAACATTTGCAACACAAGATTTGCCGCCATCTTTTTAAAAAAAGGTCGGTCAATGGTAGCCTTGCCGATAAAGCCACCCACCATCCAGGCAAATCCAAGGATCAGTGAGCTATATCCAGCTACGACCGGAGTTAAATTAAAGTGGTGTTCAATGATAAAAGGGCCAGTCATGTTGTAAATCATGACCATGCTGTAAGCCAGTCCCAGCATTATAATACCCAGGGAAAAACTGGTCGTCCTGATCATCTCTATGTACACACTTATGATCTTCTTAAGCGAGAATACGGAAAACTTTTTCAGGGTTTCACCGCTATATATATACTCCAAAATGGCCATGATCACTGCCAGTCCTGCAAGGAGGTAAAAGTTGGATTCCCATCCAAATACCGTTTGCAGATAGCCTCCGACAAAGGGGGCGACGATCGGCCCGGTAGACCAGATGATAGAAAAAAGGCTCAGATAATGCTTCAGCTTGTCTCCTTCATAAACATCAACAAAAAATGCACGCTTGGCTACGATCACGGTGCCGACTGTAAATCCGTGAATGATCCGCATGAGGTAAATGAGATAGATATTGTGGGTATTGGCAATAACAATGCTGGACGCAGCAAAGACCAGCAAGCAGATCAGGCTCAGCTTATATCTTCCAAAACTATCCAGTATACTTCCAATAAACAACTGAGAGACTCCATAGCTGATTAGGAAGAGGCTTAAGGTAAGCTGCACCTGCAAGCTGCTTACCTGCATCGTTGCGGCCATTGTAGGCAGAGAGGGGATATAAATATCTGTTGCAAAGCCCGATAAAGGGAGCAATGCAAAAGCCAGGATTGCAGAAATGCCCTGATTTTTTTCTTTTATGTACTTTATTGATTTCAACTCTTATGTGTACTAAATTAGTCTGGGCAAATTTACTCTTCAGCAAATCTTTAGCGGCAATCTTTAGAACACCGTTTTGTAATGTTTATTTATAAACCCAGAGCAACATATTTTTTTGCCCGCTTTTGATCAGGTTATCTAAAATAATTTCCTTCTGCTGTCCTATTTATGGAGTCCTGTTCGACATATAGATGTAATTCAAATATTCATTATCGTTAAAAAGAAAAACATGGAACAGAGAATCAATTTTTTCGAAAAAGGTCGGGATGCGATAAAAGCGCTGCATGGTCTAAATGCTTATCTAACAAAGTCTCAAATAGAAAAACCACTTCTGGATTTAATGTACTTCAGGGTATCCCAAATTAATGGATGTGCCTATTGCCTTGATATGCATTCAAAGGATCTGCGTGCTGCAGGAGAAACTGAGCAGCGACTTCATGTTTTAGCTGCATGGCGCGAGGCCCCTTTTTATAGTGACCGTGAACGTGCAGCGCTGGCCTGGGCAGAGGCGGTAACAAAAATCAGTGGGGCCGATGTACCTGATGATGTTTACTATCAGGCGAAAGCCCAGTTTTCTGAGGAAGAGCTGATCGAGCTGACACTTGCAGTTATCGCCATCAACAGTTACAACAGGGTCAATGTTTCTTTCAGAACGGTTGCGGGATCTTATAAGGTTGGTCAGTTCGGTTAAAAGGGCAAGATTCGGATTTTATTCTTGTTGGATACTGCAGACCTTTGATCTGTTCATTTAATCAAATGTTATGCAAGGTATCTTATCAAAAACCGAGACCGTAAACTGGGGAATCATCGCAGAGTCAATGCATGAGAATGGTTATGCGATCATTCCCCGTTTTTTAACCCCTGTGCAATGCGAAGAATTGAAAGCAACATACCACGAACCTGGCATTTTCAGGAAAACTGTTGTCATGGAGCGGTATCGATTTGGGCTTGGAGAATACAAATATTACGACTACCCGTTACCAGCCATTATTCAGACAATCAGGGAAGTTTTTTATCCAGAATTAGCATCAGTAGCAAATTCCTGGATGAAAGCACTGAGGATTGATGTACAGTTCCCGGCTTCCTTAAAAGACTTTCATGCGCTTTGCCGCGCTCATGGCCAGCTAAAACCAACTCCACTGATCTTGAAATATAGCAAGGGTGGTTACAATACCCTGCACCAGGATCTTTATGGTGATCTCTATTTCCCAATTCAACTGGTATTATTTTTAAATGAACCTGATGAAGATTTTAAGGGGGGCGAATTTATATTGATGGAGCAAACTCCGCGGGCACAGTCAAGGGCTGTGGTGCTTAACCCGAAGAAAGGAGATCTGCTGGCCTTTACTACAAATTTCCGTCCGGTAAAAGGCAGCAAGGGTTATTATCGGGCTAACATGAAACATGGCGTAAGCGAAGTCCGGGACGGTGAACGCTATACTGTTGGAATTATTTTTCATGATGCATTGAGTTAGTTCATTTGGTAATGTTAATTTTATATCCAATTGTGATGACAGACTTATTCAGTAAAGGAACGGCCAGTGAAATTAATCTATTGCCATATGACGGTGAGGTAAATTACTATGGCAGGTTGTTTTCAAGTCAGCAGGCCAGCGATTATTATAATACTTTATTTCATCATATTGAATGGAGAAATGATGAGGCCATTATTTTTGGTAAGCGCATTGTCACTAAAAGAAAAGTGGCCTGGTATGGCGATATGGAATTTGAATATACTTATTCCAATGTTACTAAGCTGGCCCTTCCATGGACTAAAGCATTATTGGAACTAAAAGCAATCGCTGAACAAAAAACGGGTGAAACCTACAATTCTTGCCTGCTCAATTTGTACCATAGCGGAGAGGAAGGGATGGCCTGGCATAGCGATGGGGAAAAGGACCTGAAAAAGAATGGCGCAATTGGGTCCATGAGTTTTGGTGCTGAAAGAAAGTTTTCGTTTAAACACAAACAAAATAAACAGATCGTTTCTGTTATTTTAGAAAACGGCAGCCTGCTGGTCATGAAAGATACGACTCAAACACATTGGCTGCACCGATTACCGCCTACGAAACTCGTTACAAAACCCCGGGTGAACCTTACCTTCAGGACTATTATTTTATAGTCCTGCGATCAGTTCATGATTAATGAAAGCACCAGCCTTAGTTCCAGCACCCACGGTTATTGAAAGGCTCCGAAACATGGTAGAATTATCTCCTGCCGCATATATTCCAGGAATACTTGTCTTTTGGAAATCATCTGTTTGGATGTATCCGGTATCCGTCATCTGGCAACCCAGCTTTGCAGGAATGTCACTGTGCTGCTCAAACGGGATCTTTGCATAAAGTGCTGTCATCTTTGAACTGCTTCCGTCACCAAATAACAATTCATCGAGGAAACCGTCGATATGACGGATTTCCCGTATAGGTGTTTCAATGACATTAATATTGAGCTGGAGCAATTGTTCTCGCTGAGATTCGTTAATGGTTGATGCCCCATTGGTAAACACGGTCAGTTTCTTTGTCCAGTTATTGATTAGCCTGGCGAATTCGAATGCCTGGTCACCATTGGCTAAGATACCGGTTTGTTCATTCCTGTACTCATAACCATGGCAGTATGGACAGTGAATGACAGAAATGCCCCAGCAATCGGCAAACCCTTTAATCTCTGGCATGAGGTCTTTTATTCCTGTAGCAAACAGGAGCTTTCTGGCAGCAAAAGCTTGCCCTTCTAAGTTGTAAACTGTGAATCGATCATTTTCACCTTCTACCCTTATCACCTGGCCTTCTATAAATTCTATTGTCGGGTATTGCATTACCTGTGCCTTGCTTACTCTTGCAATGCTTTCAGGTGTATTTCCGTCTTGTGTAAGAAAATTGTGTGAATGTGGAGTCTGCCAATTACATGGTTTACCGCCATCAATGATTAGCACATGCCTCATCGCCCGACCTAGTGCCATAGCGGCTGACAGACCCGCATAGCTTCCTCCAATAATGATAACGTCATATTTGTTGTTTGTTTTCATAATTAAGTTTTTTATAATCAATCCGGAAGGCACAGACAGGACCATTCATCACGCAACAAAGTTGCATAATTATGCTCAAATTAAAGAATGCCATTTGCAACATAGATGCAATAATTTCTGGCTTTATATTGGGTACTGGTGATTAACCTATAAAGACAAAGAAATTTCGCAGCAAGTCCGTCATATAGCCAACATAGCAGTATCTCTTTCTTCAGAAATGGCAGGTAAAATAACAGGCGTTACAATCTATATAACCTGCGGTACTGCCAGCGGTCTCAATTACAAAACGACCTCCATATCCTTCAAATAGGTCATTAATTTGGCAACGGTCTTACCATAATATCTTTATAAAAGACAACACTCCCCGGATCGTGGCCCTGTAAAGCAAAGGTTCCGCTAGAAAAAGCTTTACCCCCAGCATTCTGTTTACCAACTTCCTCAGGCTCTGTATATTCAACAACCGTCTTTCCGTTGATTTTGATCGTCACAGTTTTACCCTGAACTTTAATGTATTCTTCATACCACTCATTGTCTTTCACATAAGTTTCCTTTACATCCTGAACACCGTATAAACTACCTGTTCTACGCCAGTCACTTTGCGAATTATTCACCTGAACTTCGTATCCCTTGTTTGGAAACCCCTCCTGCTGAAATGCAGTATGGATGAAGATTCCCGAATTGGCCTTTGGTTTGGTCATCACCTGAGCCTTAAATTCAAAGTTTTTGAATTCGTGGTTACTTACCGGGCCATCGTAGAACAAGTGGGAAATTGGTCCGGCTACTTTAATCGCTCCATTTTCCACACTAAATGTTTCTGGATTTTGGTTCTTTTTCCAGCCATTAAGCGTCTTTCCGTCAAAAAGGCTAATCCAGCCGTCCGATTTCGTCTGCCTGACGGCCGAACACGAGATTAAAAAAAGTGGGATGGCACAAACAGCGATCAGTTTTCTCATTATTTTAATGATTAGGTGTGTAGTTCTTTTGATTTATAATATTAAAACTATCCGAATTTAAGAATATCATATGAAAATACAGCCATAGTTAGTCAATTTTGACTAAATGTTGGCGAAGCAACCATTTTTAGCCAAAAGAATAAACTCACGCTTTTTTGGTGTTAAAAACTCAAAACAAAAGCACTAACTTATTTTTAAAATAAAAATTATAATAAAAAATCAATAAAACGAATGAAATATCTAATTAGCAATACAAAAAATCAAAGAATCTTACAAACAACGTCTAAAATTCACATTATATCACAAAAAATAATAGTCAAATCATTTATAATGATGAATAATTCGACTTAATTAGATGATTTTAATCACAAAAAATCCATTTTATCTAAAAAAAATTGTCAACCATCATAATATTGGATATATTTATGCCAGACAGTGACTAAAAATTCAGATATAATTTACCTATGACAAGAATCTAACCCACAAAAAAGCCCCGCCGGGAGGTCGCATTCCCAGTGAGGCAGATAGTTTTCGATCGCTTTAACAACAAAAAACCTTTTCAAATGTATAAAAATGTACGCTATAAATCCGTAGTCTTTGCCGTATTTTTAATTTCAGCGCTCTTTGGTTTCAACCCCGCAGAAGCCCAAATCAGTTTAAATGCACAACTTCGCACACGGACAGAACTTCGTAACGGATATGGCAATCTCGTTTTATCTAATGCTAAAAAAGCAGCCTTCATTTCGCAGCGCACCCGTCTGAACTTTGGCTACAAATGGGACCTCCTGTCCTTTGGTGCAAGTGTTCAGGATATCAGGGTCTGGGGAGCCGATGCTTCAACCATTTCAACCGCCGACGGTAATCGGTTTATGCTCCACGAAGGTTGGGCAGAACTCACACTGGCCAATAAGGCGGACACCAATATTAAGTTCAAATTAGTAGACCAGCTTTCATTTAAAATAGGCCGGCAGGAATTGATATACGACGACTCACGGCTTATTGGGAATCTCGACTGGCTGCAACAGGCACGTCAGCATGATATGGCCCTGCTAAAAATCATGCATCATGGCTGGCAGGTTGATCTTGCTTATGCATTTAACCAAAATTCAGATGCCGGCGGTATAACCAACACCAACTATTTGCCAGGCAATTTACCTGCCTACGTCAAAAATAGTTTTGGTACACTCGTGCCGCTACCGGCTGGTCTTGTTCCGCTTGCCGCAGGCGGCAGTGCTGCCAACAACAGTTCAAAATCAGGAACCCCTGTCTACAGCAATCCTCCTGGCACCAATGGCGCGACACAAAATTATAAATCATTTAGCAGTCTTTATCTAAGCAGAAAATTCAACCAGACCAAAGTCTCAGCCCTGTTTTTCAATGACAACTTTGGCCGGTACAAACTTGACTCCGCCGGCAGCCTCTCCACAGGTTACGTATACGGACGCCGTTTTGTTCCCGCCAGTCCTGCCGACACCTATAACTATGGAACCAATAGCAGATATACTTATGGCCTGATGGTAAGCCCAACCTTCGGCAATGCTTCAGGCTTTGGTAAAATTGCAGTGCAAGCCGCCTATTATCACCAATCGGGAGATGACAGAGACGGAAACACAATGAATGCATTCCACTATTCCATTGCAGCGACCTATCAAAAAGGACTTTTTAGTATAACACCAGGTTATGACGTACTATCAGGAACCAAAACTACGGACCTGGTCTCGGGCAAAAATAACTCCTTCGACCCGCTTTATGGCACTCCTCATAAGTTCTGGGGATATATGGATTACTTCTATGCCGGCAGCGGATCTCCAAAGGGCGGATTAAACAACCCATACCTCAAATTTAAATATACAGCCAACGCTTTTGCATTAGGGCTTGACCTCCACTATTTTGGATTGAACCAGGACATGAAAAAAGCTGACGGAACGCTCATTGGCAAAAACCTTGGCGAGGAGGCAGATCTCCAGTTGAGCTATAACATGAACAAATTTACGAATATAGAATTCGGTTATTCCATCATGAAAGCTACCATCAATATGCCATATGCCAAAGCACAGGCCATAAACGATGAAGCCGCCGCATCATTTGATAAAACAGGAACCTGGGCTTATCTCATACTTAAGTTTACGCCTGATTTTTTTTTCAGCAGGCCCGTAGCGATCAAACAGTAATAAACCAACACTAATCCCAACTCAAATTTATATGGGCCGAAGTCATGCTATGAAAAGGTAATGTTTAAGCTTTCGTTCGTATTAACAGTGACCTTCTTATAGCATTTAACCAGAAGTTCAGTGCCTTTGTGCTTTAATTCGACAGGAATATTTTGAGCCCCCAGCATTACCGAAACCGACTTCATCGCAGCAAAACCCATATTACTAAATGCAAGATCCACCAACTGTAACCTACCATATTTCAAGTTTATAGTGTGGACTTGCTTAGCTCCGATCTTTTTCTGTGTATAACTGCCCCAGCCACTGGCAGATGTAAAGGGTGCTTTAAAGTCTTCAGCACTCCAGGCGGGAGAAAATTTAATATAACCCCTGGGGCCATGATGGTCAAACCCACATGCACTAATGAAAGTCCCATAGCTTGCCATAGCCCGTGCATAATGGTCACTACATTCGATCTCATTAAATGGATTTCGTTTCGAAGCATGGTATCTGTTATGAATAACCCTGGTAAGGATCAGACTTTCTTCAACCATACCTTCAGCCATCAAATGTGCGGCGACCTGGTGCTCAAATCCACTCATACATTCATGAAAATAACCCAACTGCCAGGTCACATTTTCTCCAAATGGTTTGGGCTCGTTATGCGGATTGGTATTCATCACCATACCGCCCTCGCCAGGCAAGGCATATGGTCTGCCACCTATATGCGTTTTAATATAGGGCCCTACATCCATGGTAAAATTATATTTCCATAAAGCTCCAAGTGCCGCAGTCGCTTTGTCTCTACTCAATACCCTCGGCAAACCTGCCTGAAACGCCCAACTTTGGCCGTAAACCTGATCTATATGGCAAGTATTGTAAGATCCCAGATTTTTGCGTCCATGAACCTTATCTGGCCGATGGATAAAATACTCACCATTAAACAGCTCCTTTTCCATATTCCTGCGGCCGTTAATTACATAACTTTCACAGGTTTTTGCAAATACACTATCGTCCATTTCCTCAGCCATAGCCTGACCAGCTCTTGCCGCGGCAATACAAAGCCCAACAATCCAGGCAATTTCACCTTCCCATACCGCATCCAGGGTATTCTCCATTGGCGTGTCAGTCATTCCGTCCCCATTTTTATCCTGATCCAGCATGAACTGCGTCGCCTTTTTAATTTTCGGCCAGTTAGCTGTCAGAAAAGTAGAGTCGGGGCTCATTTTATGCTCACGATAAAATCTAAGCACAGTACCCGCCTGTCCGTCAATAGCCGGTCTGTTTTCATTTTCAGCCCGGAATATAATAGCTCCGCTATCCGCTCTAAACCCAACACCCAGATCTACCCGTTGCCTCAGGTCACGTTCCAGTTCCGGAAATATCCTCGCTACAGACTGCGCGTATTGCCATACATGAGTGCAGGTTCCGGCACAAGCACCAACGCCTTCCCAACTCCAGAATCTTCCATCCGCGAAGCGATAAGTATTAGCGGTCGCCAGTGTGTCAATATTAATAAAAGTACGCTCTAAAAACCAATATGGAAGAGTGGATTCGTTCCAGGTTTTACACCACAGCTCCGTTGTTCTGGTCAGGCTTTCAAAATTTGAGCCCAGGTATAAACTCACTGCTGCGGCGTCCTTAAAGCGAACAGCGTAATGGAATCCCTGTCCGGCATCCCTGACTATTTTTTTAAGACCGGCGTTTGCATTGTTAAAATGCCAGCTGATTGAATAATCGGCCCTAATCGATTTTCCAGGGCCAAGCATACTCTCGGTAACTGCTATTCCGCCTACCAGTTTCTCAGGTGCATCCCCAGCTGCCGAACTGCTTACAGCAGCTTTGAAATGCGCTTCCGTTACGGGCCAGGGATCAAGACCGGCATAAATTCTACCCCTGGCCTTATGAAGGGTAAAACACATTGTTCCGTTATCCTGTGCTCTTTTCAACTCCTCCTTATCCGTTTCAAAAGAGAAAAAGATGCTGCTTGAATTTTCATTAATCAATCCTTCATTCTTCCTTTTCCCTGTATTTACCTTTCCAGTCAGCTTATTAGCCCCATTTTCCATCCATCCCAACACAGAGACACTAATATTGTCCGGTGTTGTATTCCTGATTTCCAATCTCAAAACCGTTGCAGGCAATGCCGAATTCTGTGCATCCAGCGGAATAAACGGAGAATAAACTTTCAGGCGCACGGCAACCGGAAAATCCTTACTAAAGTATTCGATGGTGGCCATCGGATAAGCTGGTTTAAAAACGATCTCATCCCAATGTTCCTCATTTAATTCCTTAATAAAAGTTTTTCCCCTGGTCACAACTTTTACCGCAAACCCTTGCTCCAATACACGCAAGTTATTGGCTATGGCAGGCTCAATGTATGCTGAACCGTCCCTGGCACGTATTTTTCTCACAGATGCCCCATCATTCCAGTTTACAACCTTAGGTTCTATACCCTCCTGCGGCCCCTCAAAAGTTTCATTATAGATCTGCCATAACCAAAGTCTTCCATCTCCGCCAACATATACTGTTCCGGCATGAAGGCCACCAACAGGCATCCCAATATACTTAAATTCATTTTTACTCTTGAAATAGGCCGTCTCCTCTCCTCTTTTATAAAGCGATCTGACCCATTTCGCATCTAAGCCCTTATTTTCGGGGATATTGTGGAGCGGATAATCCAGTGCAAATATACTTTTGGCCCAGGAAGGAAATTGCACAGCCGCAAAGCCGGCCGTTATCAGGCTCGTTTTTTTTATAAAATCTCTTCTGTTCGATGACTTGTTACTCAACACGACGGGCGAAAAATATTAATTTCATTTGTCTAAAGATATAAAAGTTCCATCAACCCATATGCTTATGATCCTTGAGCAGGTTAAAAAATTGCGTTTTATGGCTTTCGCTAACAGGAATCCGTTCATCACCAATGTGAATTCGATTGCGTTCAATATGTTTAATTTTATCCAGCGCTACAATATATGATTTATGCACTCGCGAAAATTTCGAAGCCGGCAATAATTGCAGGATGTCGGAGAAAGACATTAAAGTCATAACCGCTTTATTTTCCAATACAATGGACAAGTAATCTTTCATGCCGACAATATATTGGATTTGACTAAGGTCAATCCGTTCCGTACGGTATTCCGTTTTCACAAAAACAAAAGAGGGCTCTGCTATAGTTTGATTTTTCATTTCGTCAGCAACCTTATTCACCGCTTTAATCAATCGATCAAAACCAAAGGGTTTTAACAGATAGTCAGACACGCTGTACTCATAACTCAGCAAAGCATATTGGCTCTCTGCCGAAGTAATGATAATTTTAGGCAAATTCATTAAGGCTGCCATTAATTGCATCCCGTCGAGTTCATCCATACAAATGTCCAAAAAGATCAGATCAACTTTACTTCTGTTTAAATAGCTAATGGCGGAAACACCATTATTAAAAGTTGCACGTAAATCTAAAAAATCTATTTTTCAATATACCCTTTTAGCTTTTCTGCAGCAAGGGGTTCGTCTTCAATTATAATGCAAGTGATCATGCTACATTAGTGGGATCTGTAAACTCACTTTAAAGATAGGTCTTGCAGCTACGATTTCAAAGGTGTATCTTCCCGGGAACAGCAGATCCAATCTTCTTTGCAAAGTCTCTAATCCAAACCCGCCGTCAACAGCTATTTTGGCAGTATCGTCATAAGGATTACTGCAAGCTAAAGTAAGAATTTTGTTCTCCATGGTAATGGCAATCGAAATGGCCTCGTTGCTGTATTTTTTGCTATGATGTTTAAAAGCATTTTCGATGATTGGTATAAGCAGGAGTGGCGGAATGCTGTGATCTGATGCTTGACCGCTAATTCTAAAGTCAATTAGTTTTTCTGCTTTGTATCTTAGCCTGTAAAGGGCTATCACTTTTGCAATATAATCCAGTTCTTTTTGCACGGGCACCAGGTTGCCGGCACTGTCATAAATCATGTACCGCATCATATCAGAGAGGTTAATCAACGATTGTGAAGCAAGTTCAGGGTCACTTCCAATTAGTGAGTCGATATTATTAAGCGTATTGAATAAAAAATGTGGATTAACCTGTGCCTTCAAATAACTTAATTCACTTTCGAGCTGTTTACGTTGCAATTCATTTTTTAATTGCCGGTCTGTAATGCCATTGAGAAAGCTGGCGAACAAAAATCCCAGAAGTCCAAAAAAGCTTAAAAAAAGAAAACTATTGTGATAAAGGACAGCAGTAATTATTTGATCATCCAGCTTTAAATAAACTACCGGCAACCCCAGGATAGCAAGGATTCCTGCCGCGTACCAAAGTTTCTTCCGCTTTGACTTTATAAGGCCTTGATATAAGAAATAAAAAATATAAAACGGAAACAATAACGTGAGCAATAACATAAAAATAGTGGTCCGAACAATACTGTTGCTCAATATCAAATTTGCACCGGAGTCAATAATTAGCGTTTTAAAGCCTACATATATGACAGCATATAAGAACAACCAAAGCAATAGATGGGCGAGAATTAAATACGGTTTTTTCATTTAAGTATAAATTACCTCACTAAGGTCTATCATTTACAAATTCGCAAAGAACAGACTAGACAAGATAGCGGATTTTACCGACCAGTTATGAAGTTTAATCTTCAAGCTGTCAAGTGTTCATTAGATAACATCATATGCCAAACACATTCATAAATTTAGTGCCGTAGGTCCTCCGTCCGTAAGAGCGACTATAAAAAATGCCCCCTTAAAACGATTAATGTAAATTATATAACTTTTTCACAAAATCATGTAAATCCTATGCCTGTCACACAACCTACATTTGTGTCAATAATCGTTTAAACATTATTCAATGAATTATGGAAACATTACAATTTAGAACAAACATTAAATGTGGCGGATGCATTGCGACTGTTACACCATATCTTAATGATGTCCCAAAACTGAAAAGCTGGGAGGTAGATACCGCAACTCAGGAAAAATTGTTGACTATAAACGGAGAGCCTGGACTGGATGAAAATCTAATCATCGATACACTGGAAAAAGCGGGATACCAGGCTGAAAAAATATAATAAACAATTAATCAGTCCAAATTGTTACCTCTTCGGTACGGTTGGATGATCCCGTATTATGACAAGAAATAAATCCATATCGATGAAAGCAGCGTTTTTGCTGGTTGTGTTTTCACTGAACACGTTTACCGGTTTTGCTTGCGCCGTCGGGATGGATATGAATTTCAACAAAGGCCATCATCAGTCTCAGATTCCTGCTGCACATGTTGCCCACGAACACCAGCATGCAGACTTTAATCACCATCATAATACAGATCGTCTTCAGAAAAATGGAGGAGAGAAAGAAAACTGCTGCAAGGACGCAGCCACTAAGCTGACCGCAAGTGATAAATTAATACAACGTACTTTTAACACCAGCAAGCTTTCAGTACTTTTTACGATGTTGCCGGATATTACTCCTCCGCAAAGCCTTGCACACCGTTTACCTGCAAATCTTCCAAATACATCTTTCTCAAGGCATTGCCGATCTCCGATAAAGGATGTACGGATTGCGATACAAAGTTTTCAGATTTGATTTAACGTTTATTATTTCCCGGAGAAAACCCATCCGCTTAAACAATTATTTACTTATAAATCAAAAAAATGAAAAATGTACTTCTATTAGTTACTTTAATTGTAACAGCCCTTACACAAACTGGTCGTGCCCAACATGTACACACTACAGACCAAACTAAAGATCTATTATCGGCGTACTATAACCTCAAAGTTGCTCTTATAGAGGGAAATACAGCATTTGCTGCGACAAAAGCAGCCGAATTTGCCAAGGTCATTTCTGATACCGATGAAAAGACAGCAGATAAAGCTGCGAAAGCATCCCTTCAAAAACATGCCGATGCGCTGGCAGCAAGCAAGGACCTTAAAAGCCAGCGCAACCATTTCTCAGCTGTTTCTGAGGACATAATTGTGCTGGCCAAAACGGAAAAGCTTTCGGACGCCCCAATTTATCAAATCTATTGCCCAATGAAGAAAAGTAATTGGCTGAGCAACGAGAAAACCATAAAGAACCCTTACTACGGCAGTACAATGCTTACTTGCGGAAAAGTGGTTGCGACAATCAAATAATTTCAACAATACGAATCAAGCTGCCACAGAGCTGGAATCAACATCAAAAGAACTGCTCTCCAGAAACAGATAAGTCATGAAAAATATAATTGTATCTATATTACTAATGGCCCTTTGCGGGACCGTTTATGCACAGCACGAAGGACATAGAAATAAAGCCCCGTCCAAACCGAAAGCAAATGTTTCTCAACCAATCAAAAAAAACTCCGGCACCCAGGTTCAAAACGAAGATGTAAAAGGAAAGAAGATACATCAACCTAAAAAAGTCCGGTATGACCTGTATGTCAAAGACACGCTCGTAAATTTTACCGGTAAGACGAAAAGAGCAATTGCCATTAATGGCAGTATCCCGGCCCCTGCGCTGGTATTTACAGAAGGCGATACCGCAGAAGTATATGTACACAACATGATGGACGAAGAAACATCTATTCATTGGCACGGCGTATTTTTACCGAACAGGTTTGATGGCGTTCCGTACCTGACACAAATGCCAATAAAAGGACATTCTACTTATGTATATAAATTTCCGGTGATCCAGAACGGTACCTACTGGTACCACAGCCACACCAGGGTACAAGAGCAAAGCGGAATGTATGGCGCACTGATCTTCAACAAAGTCAATGAACCCCGAATGCCTGCAATACCGGTTGTGCTGAGCGACTGGACAGACATGGATCCCAAAGAAGTTAACCGTTCCCTCCACAACGCTACTGATTGGTTTGCGATAAAGAAAGGATCCGTACAGAGCTACGCTGAGGCTATTGGGAAGGGCTACCTTAAAACCAAGGTTGCCAATGAATGGAAACGGATGAACGCCATGGATGTCAGTGACGTATATTATGAAAGGTTTCTCACCAACGGGAAGCCAGTGAGCGAATATCCTCAGTTTAAAGCAGGGGACAAAGTAAAACTGCGCATAGTGGATGGCGGCGCCTCGACCTATTTCTGGCTGACCTGGTCCGGAGGCAAGATTACTGTAGTAGGAAATGATGGCAACGACGTCGAACCCGTAGAAGTTGACCGGCTTATCGTAGCTCCGGCGGAGACTTACGATCTGATCGTGACAATCCCCGAAAATATGAGCTACGAATTTCTGGCTACAGCTGAAGACCGCACAAAATCTACTTCACTATGGCTGGGCAGCGGAATGAAGATGCCGGCAAAGCCACTCGGAAAACTCAAATACTTTGAGGGCATGAAAATGATGAATGGGATGATGAAAATGAATGGAGACATGGAGCCTATGGGTATGCAAATGAGCAATCAGCAAATGGACATGAATGTGGTCATGTATCCAGAGGTCACCGGTGTCGAATATGGTATCAAAAAAGGCATCCAGAAAAAGAAAACGGCTATGCCAGTAAAAGAGGAGGCTCATAAAGAACATCATATCGACGGAATGGATATGGGAAACGGTGACCAGCCTGATTTGGTAACCCTCAATTACGCAATGCTGCGTGCCACCGAAAAAACGACGCTGAGGCCAGGTCCGCTAAAAGAGATGCGCTTCGAGCTAACTGGCAACATGAACCGATATGTGTGGACCATCGACAATAAAACGGTTTCGGAAAGTGATAAAATCCTGATCAAAAAAGGTGAGAACGTACGGATTGTGCTGTACAACAATTCGATGATGCGCCATCCTATGCACCTTCATGGTCATGACTTCCGGGTTTTGAATGGTCAGGGTGACTATGCACCTCTAAAAAATGTCCTGGATATTATGCCAATGGAAACCGATACCCTCGAATTTGCTGCCACGGAAAGCGGAGACTGGTTTTTCCACTGCCATATCCTCTACCATATGATGAGCGGGATGGGGAAAATCTTCAGCTATGAAAATTCCCCGCCCAATCCAGAGCTGCCTGACCCAAAATATGCACAGCGCAAACTTTTCAGTGATGACAGGATGTTTCATTTCATGGGAAATATAGGCCTGGAGAGTAACGGCAGTGATGGCGAACTGATGCTGGCTAACACCCGTTACCGTTTGTCAACTGAATTCAGGATCGGTCTGGAATCTCATCACGGCAATGAAATCGAAACCTATTTCGGGCGGTATTTTGGCAAAATGCAGTGGCTCTTTCCTTTCATTGGGTTTGATTACCACCAGAACAGCATGGAAAATGAAATGGAAAACAACCTTTTTGGACAGTCCAGTAATCAAAACAATAGAAAAGCTGTCGTAATCGGTCTTCAGTATACACTGCCTATGCTGGTTACTGCGGAGGCAAGACTGGACAATAAGGGAAAGCTGCGCTTCCAGCTGATGCGTGAAGACATGCCGATTACAGCAAGATTAAGATTGAACTTGATGGGCAATACCGATAAAGAGTACATGGCAGGATTGCGCTACAATATAGCTAAATACTTTTCCCTCTCTACGCACTATGATAGCGACATGGGCTATGGGGCAGGAATTACCTTGACTTATTAGATCTAATAATTTAAATACTATGGAATACGATAGAAATTTCAAAATAGCGGTGACATAGACCAATTAACTACAAAAAGTGTTTCCTGTATGCTTTCGGACTCATTCCTGTTACTTTTTTGAAAGTCCTCGAAAAATGTGAAAGGCTTTCGAAGCCAGTCATCCTTGCAATTTCTATGTATTTTGCCTGGGAGGTCAAGATGAGATACTGCGCCCGCTCGATCCTTTTTTCGTTAATATAGGACAGCGGCCGGGAACCTGTGTACTGCTCGAACAGCCGGGAAAAATATTCTGAATTGAGATGGATCCGTTCAGCCAGAAATTTAACTGACAATGGCACATGCAGGTTCATAACAATGTGGCTGATGGTATCCAGGATCTTGACAGGGATGTGGTCGCGTTCCCTTTGTGCGATGATTTCCGGCGCAGTAAACCGGGAAACCAACTGCAGAAGAATACCCTGGGTTTCCAGGAACTGCGAAGTATTTTGCTGCATGTTTAATTCCTGATACTCCTTATAAAAAATATCTTTCTCATAGATCTTTGGATCGTCTGACCGGTTTATTCCCCGGCCAGGATTAATAGCAGTCAGACGCTCGAAGTTTAAAACATCAACTGGTTTTGCCTCAACTTTGAAGATAGACCTGTTTGAAGCGAATAAGGATTTACCATCTGAGGTCTCTTCAAAAAACTGTACGAAATATTGATTCAGCAACTGCTCACACGACAAATTACACAGTGTAAAACTTGGAATAATATATAGGTAGCCTTCCTCCAGCTTAAGTTTTTTTTCAAAATGCGAAATCTCCCCTTCACCCCCTGTGATGTAATAAATGCGGTGGTAAGGGCTGATTACATTTCTGTAATTCCATTTTGAATCCAGTTGAACGAGGTCAACATTCATCAGAGTGAAGCTGTGGGTCAATATACGTTTGATCATAGTAACATTATAACAATACTATAAAGTCTGTTTTGAGAAAAAAGATGTCTGTTTTAGTCTAATATAAACAAAGTAATACACATTACATTTGATAAGACAAATGATCTTACAATCGATTGTCTTAGAGCATATTTGCCAACCAAATAAACATGATGAAACGGAGAACCTTAATTAAAGGCGGTCTTGCAGGACTTGCCACTTTATACACTGCCAGGTCCTTTGCACATTTGCAATCGGCCCGCTTGCCGTCTATAAAAGAAGAACCATTCCTGCCCACCTGGGACTCATTGGCACAATACCGTGTTCCCGACTGGTTTAGGGACGCCAAGTTTGGCATTTGGGCACACTGGGGGCCTCAGTGCCAACCCGAACGTGGCGATTGGTATGCGCGCGGGATGTACCAGGAAGGCAGCGACCAATATCAATACCACTGTGAAAAATATGGTCACCCTTCAAAATTTGGCTTCAAGGACGTCATTAACGAGTGGAAAGCGGAGCGCTGGGATCCCGAATATTTGGTCGGCTTATATAAAAAAGCAGGCGCAAAGTATTTTATGGCCCTGGCCAACCACCACGATAACCTCGATCTATTTGACAGTAAGCACCAGCGCTGGAACTCGGTCAACGTTGGCCCTAAGAAAGACCTCATGGCCGGTTGGGCAAAGGCGGCCAAAAGACAGGGGCTGCCACTTGGAGTAAGTGTGCATTCGGCCCATGCCTGGAGGTGGTACGAGACAGCACAGCGATCGGATACGAAAGGTCCAATGGCGGGAGTTCCGTATGATGGGCAGATGACTGCCAAGCATGGCGACGGGACCTGGTGGCAGGGTTATGATCCGCAAGAATTATATGCGCAGAACCATCCTTTGAGCAAGGATAGTCTGAACGACCACGCTATTCACGGTCAGTGGAACTGGGGCAACGGCGTATATCCGCCCTCTAAGGCTTACTGCGATAATTTTTACGACCGCACGCTCGACCTCATTGAGAAATATGATCCCGAACTGGTATACTTTGACGATACAGTTCTGCCGCTATGGCCCGTCAGTGATGCAGGATTACGTATTGCAGCACACTTATACAATAAAAGTATCCGTAAAAACGGAAAGCTAAGTGCAGTGGTTTGTGGTAAAATACTGGATGCTCAGCAGCGAAAATGCATGGTCTGGGATATTGAACGCGGTCAAAGCAATGCAATCGAACCGTTACCATGGCAGACAGACACATGCCTTGGGCAATGGCATTACGACAGAAGGGTTTACGATAATAATCACTATAAATCAGCAAAAACAGTTATCCATACCCTTGTGGATATCATTAGCAAAAATGGAAACCTGATGCTCAACGTCCCGTTAAGGGGCGACGGATCTATAGATGACAAGGAACTTGCCATTGTAGAAGGCATTGGCAAATGGATTGCGATAAATGGTGAGGGAGTGTATGGCACCCGTCCATGGAAAGTGTTTGGCGAAGGCCCGGCTATTGAATCTGTTGCTCCATTGAGTGCTCAAGGCTTTAACGAAGGCAAAGGCAAGCCTTTTGGGCCGGCAGACATACGCTTTGTTGTCAAAGGGAATACCCTGTACGCAACGTTATTGGGATGGCCATCAGACAATACGGCCCTTGTCAAAACCTTAAAAGCTGGAGCTCATGGAAAAGTAGAAAAAGTCAGCTTATTGGGACACGGTAAAAAACTTAATTTCACACAGACTGCTGACGAGTTAAAGGTGAGTTTGCCAGAACAACCACCAGGAGATATCGCTTTCATATTGAAACTGGAAGGTTCATTTGTTTAAATCGGCAGAATAGAGATGAAGCTACCTCAAATTATTTTCGGTACCAGTGGTCTAGGCAACCTTTACGTGGCACTCCCTCAGGATGTCAAACAGGAGATCATCAGCGAATGTCTGAAACATTCACCCCCTCCGGTTGTATTTGATTCGGCTGGGAAGTATGGTGCCGGGCTGGCCCTGGAATCACTGGGAAAATGCCTCCAAAGTCTGCAGGTAAAACCGGAAGAAGTAGTGATCAGCAACAAATTGGGCTGGCTGCGAACGGAATTAACTGAACCTGAGCCAACTTTTGAACCCGGTGTATGGAAAGATCTGAAATATGATGCGGCCCAGAAAATAAGCTACCATGGTATCCTTGAATGCTACGAGCAGGGCAATCAGCTCCTGGGAGCATATGAGGCCCGGATGGTATCAGTACATGACCCTGATGAATATCTTGCCGGGGCTCAAAATACTGAAGATCTGGACAAGCGGTACCAGGACATCCTTCATGCTTACCAGGCCCTCAATGAATTAAAATCTGCAGGGAAGGTGGATTCAATTGGGGTTGGTGCCAAGAACTGGCAGACCATTCAAAAAATAAGCATGGACGTACAGCTCGACTGGGTAATGTTTGCAAACAGCATGACTGTACACAGCCATCCAAAAGAGTTGGTAAAGTTTATGGAAAAATTGCACAGACAGGGTGTGCTGATCATCAATTCCGCAATTTTTAATGCCGGATTTTTGACCGGGTCAGACTATTACAACTACCGTGCGGTGAACAGGAGTACCGAGCCGGAGCTCTATAATTGGCGGGATAAGTTCTATCAGGTCTGCGACGCCTATAGCTTATCGCCCGCAGCGGTTTGCACTGCCTTTGTATTTCAGGCGCCCGGAGTTCAAAGCGTTGCATTAAATACGTCGAATCCTGAACGCATAAGCATCAATACGAGACTAAAAGATGTCCACATCCCTGCGGCCTTTTGGCAGGAAATGCGGAGGAACAAATTAATAGATCAAGATTACAAAATATGAAAAAATATTGCCTGGCACTGGATCTTAAAGATGATCCTGAATTGATTGCCGAATATGAACACTGGCACAAAGCCGAAAACGGCTGGCCTGAGATCCACGAAAGCATTACCAGCTCGGGAATTACGAACATGCAGATCTACCGGATAGGCAACCGCCTGGTGATGATCATGGAAACCAACGATGATTTTTCTTTCGAACGTCAGGCAAAACTCATAGCGTTAAACACCAAAGTGCAAGATTGGGAGAAACTGATGTGGGATTACCAGCAACCA